>Ga0210393_10000013_pt1 | contig 288159 bp, 255 predicted proteins | sample IncBWC27OmetaG_FD_160068 | JGI IMG/M metagenome (GOLD analysis project Ga0210393, IMG submission 160068) | Forest soil microbial communities from Barre Woods Harvard Forest LTER site, Petersham, Massachusetts, United States - Inc-BW-C-27-O ... | reverse complement strand
GGCCATAGCGAGTGGGAACCACCCGATCCCTTTTCGAACTCGGAAGTGAAAACGCTCTGCGCCGATGCTAGTGTCGACTTTGTCGATGTGAAAGTAGGTCACTGCCAGGCTCTTAATTTGATGAAAATGAAACCCCCGTTGGCGCAAGCCGGCGGGGGTTTTTTCGTTTGTGCGCCGGCATTCCCGCCATCCCTGCGGTCAGTGATGCTTTGACATCATTTCGTGTGATGCTATGATGATCATGACTCCTGACGACGGAGATCCCCATGAGAACCACGCTGTCGATCGACGACGATGTACTCGAGAAGGCAAGATCGGCCGCCGCGAAAAGGCGGCTACCTTTCCGCACCGTCATCAATGAAGCATTGCGCGCCGGTCTGAAGACGATGGCAACGCCGCCGGATGCCGTGCCCTATCAAACCAAGCCGCACAAGTTGGGACTCAAAGCCGGTAAGAATCTGGACAACATTCAGGAGCTGCTGGGGCAGATCGAGGGCGAGGATTCCCGGTGATCCTGGTCGATGCAAACATTTTGCTGTACGCCGAAGATCAGCTCAGTCCGCAACATGAAATAGCCCGTGGCTGGTGGGACGCTCAATTGTCCGGTGTGTCTCCGGTCTGTCTGTGCTGGAGCGTGCTGTGCGCATTCATTCGGATCGGCACCAATGCTCGCGTGTTCGAGCGTCCGTTGACCATGAATCAGGCGATTGCCCGCGTGCAGAGCTGGCTCGATCAACCATGCGTTCGTCTGGTCCATCCCACCGAGCGACATTGGACCGTATTGCAGCCCCTCTTGATCGAAGGGCAGGCGCTCGGAAACCTCGTGTCCGATGCACACCTGGCGGCGCTCGCCGTGCAGCACGGCTGTGAACTGATGTCGACCGATGGTGACTTTGCGAGATTCCCCAAAGTCAAATGGACCAATCCGCTCAGGTGAAAAGGATCCGATTGCGTTTGCAATCCCAACGACGCTCCGCAGCTCAATTACAGCGACTAGATAAAAAAATGAGGGTAAATCGCGATTTTGATAAATTTATGCGCTATATTATAAAAATATGGCCGAAAAAGGTCATTTTGATAATTTCATGAGCATCCCACATGGCCTCCGTAGGATACCAATTCGCAAAGGATCGCCTAAAGCTCGGCATTCTGCCGATTGAGAGCCCCGCCGCGGTGGGCCCGGTTACGCGTATCGAACGGCTCGATCGCACAATGTCTGTGCCGTCGCATTTATCGCCCGGTGAGGATATCACCGAAAACCTGCTATTTGCGCTCAAGCACGAAGGTACAAATCTTTCCCTCATCGCGGCAGCGAGCGTGCACTTGGAACCGGGGAAACTGCTGGCAAAGCTTCGTGAGGTGCCCAACGGGGCCTATATTCGCAAGCTATGCTTGCTCTGGGAAGTTTTCACGGGACGGCTGCTTGAAGACCTGCCGGCGCAGGTCGGCGGAGTCATTGCGCCGTTGTTTGATCCCGGAATCTATATAACGGCGAAAAACGCACCTCGCGACAAACGCTGGCGCGTTGAACTAAACGGCTTGGGGAATTGGGACTACTGTCCGACGATCGCCCGCACACCGGCGCTTGAAGCGTTGCTTGCACAAGATTTGCTCTCTGAAGTGCGCGCTTTCTTCCAAGAGTTCCCGCAAGCGACCTTGGATCGAGTACTCGCGTGGGCATATCTTGATGAAACTCGAAGCTCATATGCTATCGAGGGAGAAACGCCTTCCGGCAACAAGGCCGAGGCATTTGTGAAGCTTTTACGAAAAGCCGAGGAGCGGCAACCCCTCACCGAAGACTATCTAATCACTCTTCAAAATGCGGCCATGGTGAATACTTGGGCGCTTGAACCCTCCTTTCGTCAGACTCAAAACTACCTTTCGAACGGCCTGCGCGGTGCTGCCGGTGTCACGTATGTGCCGCCACCTGCAGAACTCCTGCCATCCCTAATCGACGGTCAAGCAAAGCTCGCGGACGGAAGTCTCGCCGAGGGCCTACCTCCGCTTTTGCGAGCCGCTTTGGTTTCATTCGGATTCGTGTTTGCCCATCCTTTCTTGGACGGAAACGGCAGGCTCTCGCGGTTTCTCGCGCATTACACCCTGTGTCAATCTGGAGCTTTGAGCAACGGCTACATTCTGCCGCTCTCAACGGCGATGAAGCGCAATGAGTCTGCTTACCTTGCGGCCTTGCAATCCTTCTCCGCTCCCGCCCGTGAGCTGTGGCAAGTAAATTGGCTCGACGCGGATGCATTCTCTTTTGAATTTCAAGGTCACTCCTCGATTTATCGATATTTCGATGCAACGAGGCTCTGCGAATTTACCTGTGCGATGGCTCAAGAGTCGCTTCGCCATGACCTGCGGGCAGAGGTCGAATTTCTGCACTGCTATGATCGCGTGCTGCGTGAGGTCAACGCGCATTACGATATCGATGGCAGTACTCTATCCAAGTTGATCAGGATGGCCCTCTCGAACGGAGGCACGCTATCGAAGCACCGTCGCAAACAGTTTGCACCGGCGTTGCCGGCCGAGGTATTCACATTCATCGAAGAACGGGTGCAACAGGCACAAACCGCCCTCGCGCCGCAAAGCCCGGAATGAGCTGGGTGACCTGGATCCCGGCAGAAAGACACCCCAGTCCTATGACTGGGGCGACATTGAAGCCATCAGAACCGAATTACCAACTCTTTACCGGAACGGCTAGCCCAGTAGCGGGGCTGCTTTAATTGGAAACTGGGTCGCTTCGAAGGATCACCTGATTGAACAGAAGAGACGTCTTGTGCAGCACGCTGGGGCTCTTAGCCTCGCCCGCTCTCGCGCAGAGCGCTCCCATCGCAGCCCTGACCGACTATGAACGGGACACTGGTGGCCACATTGGTGTTTATGCGAAAAATCTCCGGACCGGTGCGCTGTTGAGCTGGCGGGCTCATGAGCGCTTCATCATGTGCAGTTCATTCAAGGCATCGCTGGCGGCCTGCGTCCTCGCGAGCGTCGACCGCGGTCAGGCTCGCCTGGACGAGCTGATCGCTTATGGCCCCGCCGACCTATTGGAATGGGCACCCGTGGCCAAGCAAAACTTGGAAAAAGGCGCCATGTCGGTGGCGGAGATGTGCGAGGCCGCCGTCGAGCTCAGCGACAACACCTGTGCCAACGCTCTGCTGGCGCGTTTCGGCGGCCCGTCCGCGCTGACCGGATATTGGCGATCCATCGGCGATACGGTAAGCCGCCTGGATCACAATGAACCGGAGCTGAACCGCACGCCACCCGGCGATCCGCACGACACCACCACGCCTGCCGCCATGGCCGGCACCCTGCAGAAACTCATACTCGGGGAGGCCCTGTTGCCCACCTCCCGCGAGCGCCTCACCGGCTGGATGCTCGGTTGCAAGACCGGAGACAACCGGTTGCGTGCCGGCCTGCCGAAAGACTGGCGGGTCGCCGACAAGACCGGCAACAACGGCAAGGATGCCTCCGGAGACATCGCCGTGGCGTGGTCGACGCGCGGTGAGCCGATGGTGATCTGCGCTTATACCCGGGGTGGTGCGCCGACGTCCCGCCAGATCGATGATGTCTTTGCGCAAATCGGGCGCTATGTAGGAACGCAGCTCTCTGCGGCAGTCTGAATAGGAACGCAGCTCTCTGCGGCAGTCTGAATAGGAACGCAGCTCTCTGCGGCAGTCTGAAGTGGGGGCGCTTCTAAGCAATTTCTGTCTGTAGGACGACGCCGCTTTCTAAGTTCACGTTCATTGCGTGGTCTTTTCCCGCTCGAAGAATTCCTGGGACCCATCCGATAGTTCGTGCGCGATCTGCGGCAGAAAGTTGTCGTCGACGATAAAAACTATTCGAATGCCGTTAGGCATATCTGTGCATATAGTCCTCATGCGCCATCAACAGTTAGCGCAATCCACAACATTTTTTTAAAAGGATATTCGCAAAATGAACAGGTATTCAGGAGCAGTGAAATGCTTTGCAGCGAGTTGTGCACTATCCATCTTGCCGTTGGCCACATTTGCGCAGAACTACGTGCAAACCAACCTGGTGTCGGACATTCAGCAAGTGCCCAATGCCGATGGAACGAGCGTCACCATCGACGCACATCTGAAGAATGTGTGGGGAATGTCGCGAGGCGCAGCAAGCCCATGGTGGGTGAGCAATAACGGCACGGGCACGTCCACTCTTTATTCCGGCGCCGGCGTGATCACACCGTTGGTCGTCACGGTTCCCAATGCCATGGGTGTCAACACTCCCTCCAGGCCGACCGGGCAGATATTCAATGGCAGTACGGAATTTCAAATTGCGCCCGCCAGCAATCCCGCGGCGAAGAATCCCGCGGCGTTCATCTTCGCGACCAATAACGGCACGATTTCCGCCTGGGGACCGCCGGCAACACCCATTGCGGCGAACGGCGCGTCAACCGCTCTTCAAGAGGTGGACGAATCGAAACAAGGCGCCAACTTCGTCGGACTGACGTGGGTCGAATCCGAGGGCAACCACTTTCTACTGGCCGCCAATTTCAGCGGAAATAAAATCGAGATGTTCGACGGGAACTTCAAGCGCGTGCAGCTCAGTCGAGACGCGTTCGACGATGACCGGATACCACGCGATTTCGCACCGTACAACGTGCAAGCGGTGGGCGCCACGGTCGTCGTGACGTACGCCAAGCAGAATTCCGCCAAGACCGGTGCCGATGACAATTGCGGCGACAACTGTGGTTTCGTGGATATCTTCACGGCCAAGGGAAAATTGCTCCAGCGCTTGGAGAACGGTCCGTGGCTGAGAGCTCCCTGGGGAGTCGCATTGGCACCCCAGGACTTCGGATTCTTCAGCCATGATCTGTTGATCGGCAATCGGTTCGGCGGAACGATCGCCGCATTCGACGTCGTGAGCGGAAAATTCCTGGGGAACTTGCTCGATGCGAACGACGCACCCATTGCGATCGACGGGCTGTGGGGTCTCGAGTTCGACAATCGAGGTACCAATGAAGCCGGCACGACGGCAACTCCTTCGAAGGGTCCGGCTCTTTTCTTCGCGGCAGGCATCAATGGCTATGCGGACGGCCTATTTGGCACGCTGACCCCCACCACGCCGCAGCTCAATGCGGAAGATCACGAATAGGAGCCATTGAGCCAGAGAGTTTTTGGATTCGCGGTGACCGGCCTTCGCCAGAAGGCCGGTATCACCCCTCGCACGGCGCGGTTCTCCGACCGCGCCTGATCTCCGCGTGGCGGAGGAAAGTCCGCTATACTGGCTCCACGCCCGGGAACACGGGCATAGAGGGAGCGCCGCAATGAACTACCGAAAGGAGCGCATAGCAGCGCTCTGCCTATCGCTTTCGAGCGGGATGTTTTCGCAGCTGGTGAGCGCCCAGCAGCGCCCGGATCCGGGGCAGCTGGAGGAAATCATCGTCACGGCCGAGAAGCGCGAAACCACCGTACAGAATACGCCGATCAGCCTCACGGCCGTCTCCGGCCAGGACATTCAGGCCCGCGGGCTCACGGACCTTGCGGATTTGGTGCAGTCGGTTCCCGGCGTGTCGCTGCGTACCAGTGGTCCCGGCCTGACCGAGTTCGAGATGCGAGGGGTCGCCTCGACGGGCGGCAACTCGCCGACGGTCGGCTTTTACTATGACGACACATCCCTCACTGCGCCTTCGGCGTCGAACGAGGGAAAGATCGTCATCTCTCCGGCGCTGTATGACTTGAGCCGGGTGGAGGTGTTGCGCGGGCCGCAGGGGACGTTGTACGGATCCGGCTCCATGGGCGGAACCATCAAGGTGGTTCCCAACGCACCGAATCCCGAGGCCTTCGACGCCTCGGCCGAAGTGGTCTTCGCCGACACCGATCATGGTGGCTTCGATCACGCTGAGAATGCCATGGTCAATCTGCCGCTCGGTGGGGGGGTGGCCGCGCTGCGCATCGTCGGCTCCTACTCGCATGATGCCGGCTGGATCGATCGCATCGTTATCGCGCCAGGCGAGTTCCCCGTGGCGAACGGCAATACGCGCGGCGACGTTTTGGCCGCACCGGTGGCGGCCGACCATCACGATGTCAACGACGTCGAGCGCACGACCATTCGCGTGAGCGCCGTGGTCAAGCCGGTCGACGGACTGAGCATCACGCCGTCCTTTTTCTATCAGAAGTTGCAAGCGGGCGGGTTGCCGTACATCGACAGCGATCCAGGCACCGACGCGCATTACCAGCCGTTCGACGTTTCCGAGGCCTACTCAGATGAGTTCAAGCTCTCCTCGGTCAACATCACCTACAAGACGCCGATCCTGGAAGTGACCTCGATCAGCTCTTATTGGTCGAGGAATGAACCGCTGACCCAGGATACCTCGGAGTCTTGGACCACGGGGCTGGGGCTCACCGGGTACACCGTGGCTCAGGGAGGACTCGGCGCCGCCTCGGCGATCGAGTTCAACCCCTCGCATCAGACCACCGAAGAGCTGCGCATCTCGTCGGTCGGGGATTCTCGTCTGAAATGGCTCGCCGGCTACTACTACGAAGATTTCCATTCGGCGTGGGACATCGTGTTCCCGTCGCAGAACGGCGCGGCGGTGTACGGCTCGAACAATCTGTTTAGTTACTTCAGCCCGATGCCGATCTACCAGCAATCGGTGTTCGGCGAGGTCACCTACAACATCACGGATCCCTGGGCGATCACGCTCGGCGCGCGCCGTTACCGCTACAATGCGCCGGTGAGCATCGACCAGTACGGTTCACTCACCAGCACGGTCGTGACGTCGACCTCGGAGAAGGACCAGGGTGTGACGCCCAAGGCGTCGATGTCCTACCAGTTCACCCCGGATCTGTTGGTCTACGTGACCGCCGCGAAGGGCTTCCGTCCCGGCGGCGGGACGGGGCCGGTGCCCACTTCCGGACCGCTCTCGTGCGAAGCCCAGCTGCAGCAGGAGTACGGCAGCACCGGGTTCATCAACGGCCCGATCTCGTTCAAGTCGGACAACGTCTGGAGCTACGAGGTGGGCGAGAAGCTGCGCCTCGCCGGCAATCGCGTGACCGTGAATGGCTCTCTATATTTCGAGAAATGGAGCGGCGTCCAGCAAACCAACGCGCTGTCGTCCTGCGGATACGTCTACACGGCGAATGCGGGCGATGCGCATGTGCGGGGCGGCGAGCTCGAGATCCAGGCCATCGTGATACCGGATCTGACGGTGTCGGGCAATGTCGGGTACACGCATGCGGCGCTGGTGAGCTCCACGCTCATCGACGCGGGCTTCAATCCTGGAACGGCAATCCAGGACGTACCGCAGTGGACCTCGTCCGCCGCCATCGCTTACCGGCACAACATGACGGACCAACTGGCGATGACGGCGCGCGCCGACTACACCTACGTGGGGAGCCGCACGGACGAGACTTTCTCGATCAACCAGCTGCCCTCCTACGACCTCACCAACATTCGCGCCGGGCTCGATGGGGGACGCTGGTCCGCGGTTCTCTTCATGAACAACGTGGCTGATAAGCGCGCGCTTCTCAGCAACATCACGCAGGATGCCGTGAATCTTCCGACCTACAACCGGGTGGCGGTGACCCAGCCGCGCACGGTGGGCATCGACATGAAATATCGCTTCGGAAACTGAACGTCGGGGGTGCGGCGGATGTCCGCCGCAGCTCGTGCCCGCTCTCCAGCCGAACCGCGCGGCGCGATGTTCGGCTAGGGTACGTCGGGGGTGCGCACGGGCAGGGGTATGTTGCAGAGATCGATTGCACCGGGGTTGTGCTTGAACCATGGATCATGCCGGTCGCGCCGCTGCGCGAGCACCGAGCGGAAGGTGGCGCTGTCGGTGCGCAACACCTCGATCGGCGTGCGCTCGGACTCCGGCACGTCCGAGGCGAGCTTGATCGCGGTGATGGGCACCGGCGGTTCCGAGGCGACATAGAAACCCATCTCGCCGCTCCCGCGCGGCAGCGTCGAGAGAAGCTCGATGCCTTTGAGGACGCGTCCGACCAGCGCGACATTGCGATCGAGCTGGCGGGGCGCGTGGCCGATCACCGCATACAGTTCTGCGCCGGTGCTCTGCGCCGGGTCGTCGCGGCCGGCCCCGACCATGCCGTAGCAGTGCGCCAGCCACACGGTGTGCGTGCGCGGATCGCGCGCCGCCGGAAACCCGTCCAGGAATCCGATCTGCGGTGCATAGAGATCGTGATCCGGCAGCGGCTCGAAGCGTGCCGCGGCGTGTGCATCGGCGGTGAACTCGACGGAAGGGCGAACGCCGGCTGGTACGGGGCGACGGTGAGTCTCATCGTCCCACTGCACCACGTAGTTGTCCTGTGCCCGGATGATGGCGAGGCCGTCGAAATAATGTGCGTGCACCAGCGCCTTGATGTTGGCGGCATGCTGAGGCACGGCCCGTGTCGCGAGTTCGATGACGACGCGTCCACGGGGAAGCTCGAGATACAGGGTGTCGTCGGGTTTCGGCACACGCCAGTCTGCGGCCGGCGCCCCGGCGAGAAGATCCGCCACGGTGGCGGGTTTTGCGTCAACCTGGGGGGTAGCCCCGAGGCCGAGCGTGGCCCAGGCGGCGAGCCCGAGCGCCGTACGGGTCCAACGCACGCTCATGGCGTGCCCGCGGATTTCGCGGTGGGAACAGGTTCGGCAGCGGCCGCCTTTTCTACTCCGTGCAGCATCCGATCGAGCGCCGGACGGTCGAAGTAGCGCCCCGCAAGTACCACGCCGCGGATCCTTTGCGTGTTGGCAATATCCTCGAGCGGATTGGCGTCGAGAAGCACAAGATCCGCGAGCTTGCCTTTCTCGACCGTGCCCAGCTCCGCGGTGCGGCCCATGAACTTGGCCGGGTTGAGCGTCGCGGTCTGCAGCGCCTGCATCGGCGTGAGCCCCGCGCGCTGGAACAACACCAGCTCCTGATGCAGGCTGAAGCCGGGAAAGATGTGCACACCCGCCGCGGTGTCGGTGCCGGCCATGAATGGGACGCCGGCGCGAAACATGGCCAGCGTCATGTCGAGCTCCATCTGCACGAACTTCTTGCGCACCGGCAACGGGTCGGTATCCATGTCCTTCTTGATGTCGCCCACGAACATGGGCCACGTGTGGTCCTTCCATGAGGCGGGCGCATACTTGATGAGCGGATCGTGGCTCAGGTCGATGTCGTCGACCAGCCATTGGCCGCGCTCCCACACCAGCGTAGGCACCTGCCAGGTTTGATTCTTCGCCATGAGCGCGATCAGGGCCTTGGCGCGGGCGGGGTCGTAGTTCTTGACGTTGAGCCCGAGGCTCTTCGGACCCTTGAGCAGATCATCTTCGATCGTCGAGCTGCCCTCGAAGATGCCGGTGAAATGCTCGATGCTCTTCTGGCCCGCATTGGAGGCTTCGGAGGCGCGCACCGCGTCCGGTACGTGCCCCACGAACACGATGCCCAGCTTCTTCGCTTCCGCGGCGGCCGCGAAGTACCCGTCGCGCGGGATCAACGACTGGATCTTGATGAAATCGACACCGCTCTTCGTCAGATCATCGACAATCCGGCGGGCGTCCGCGGCGTTCGCCACCGGCGCAGAACTCGGAAAACGCGGCACCGGACCGTCCAGCATGGGGCCGGCGATGATCATGCGCGGTCCCAGCAGACGCCCGGCGGCTATGCTCGAGCGCCACTGCTTGAGGACGTCGAGATCGCCGCCCATGTCGCGTACGCCCGTGACGCCGTTGGCGACGAAAAGCGGAAGCATCACCTTCTCGTTGCGCGGCAGCCAGTCGCCGAACACGGTGTGCACGTGCATGTCCCAGAGCCCCGGGATCAGGAAATTACCCGAGCCGTCCACCGCCTTCGCATCGGAAGGCACCTGAACGGCGTTGCTTGGGCCGAGTTCGGCAATGCGCCCATCCCGGACGATGACGGTCATGTCCGGCTGCAGCGGTGCTCCGGTTGCATCGATGATGTTGATGTGTGTGAGCGCGAGCGCACCGGCCGCGGCGGCACCCGCGCCAAAGAAAGACGCGAGCATCAGGCAAGCTGCAAAATATCGTCTCATACCGCCTCTCCCCTGTTTTTTAGTTCGCTCATTCTAGCGCCCCGTCGTGCGCTGCGGCTCGGGCGCTGCGGCTTGCCGCCCCGGTAAGAAACCTCCAGCCTGTATAGTGGTATCCGACGACAACCCGGCTGGCCGCTCCGGTCACAGCAGCCCTTTCAAAGGGACATTGACATGACTTTCAATCCTGCAGCGATTTTCCACCGCGATCCTAACCACGAAGGCGTCCGCAGGATCAACATTTATCTACTGCGGCTGCTTTATGTCCTGATGTTCTTCGTGCTGGGAAAGCAGGCCTGGACGCAAATCCTCACCCATAAGGGAGCCTGGGAGCCCACAAGTGCCGTGGTCTGGTGCGTCTGGACGGCGTTCGCAACCTTGGCCGGATTGGGCATCATCCGTCCTTTGAAAATGCTGCCGATCATCCTCTTGGAGATCTTCTACAAAGTACTCTGGCTCCTGGTCGTGGCCTACCCGCTCTGGTCAAAGGGTGCCTTGGCAGGGTCATCGGCGGAAAACATCACCTCGTCGTTCTCGTGGGTGATATTGCCCATCGTCGCCGTCCCGTGGGGCTATGTGTTAGGGAACTACTTCTACAAGGCAACGGCCGTCGGAGATCCTAAAAGCGCGGTCCTCTGACACGGCTGGCCAGACGAGAATACCCGGCCGCTGCGGAGCTGCGTTTACCTTGTCGCGGGCGGACAAATCAGTGGAATCGTGTCGCGTCTATTCCGTCTGTATTGTCGAAAGTCAGATGGGTCGTCTGCCGCCTCAAGCGCGCCGCCCAAGGGCCGATGGCTCGATCTCGTTATCGATCCCGATCTTGATGGGCGCCGACTCGGGCATGACGCAAAGTGCGACCAGGCCGACGATGACGCCGCCGATCATGTACCACGCCGGAGCCAGCGGATTGCCGGTCAAATGTGTCAGCCATGCCACGATGAACTGGGTGGATCCGCCGAAAATGGAAATCGACAGCGCATAGATGATGGCGAGGGCGCCCGAGCGCACGCGGTGCGGGAGCGATTCGGTGATGGCCACCAATGAGGTGGATGTCGACAGGGTCGAGGCGGCGGCCAGTATCCCGCATGCGACATACAGTGCCAGGCGTGTCCGTTCACGCTCGAGCAGCGCAAAACACGGAAACACCGCAATCGCCAGGCACAGCCAAGGAATGATCATGACGGGTTTGCGTCCGAATCGATCGGACAGCCAACCGCCCAAAGGATCGCATATCACGCCGCACAAGCCGACGATGGCAGTGGCGCCAAACGCGATCTTCGCGGGCATGCCGAGCGTCGATCCGGCGTAGGTCGTCATGTAGTTGAGCAGGTAGTTGGTCGTGGTAGCCGCCGTCAGCAGCGCAAGTCCCGCGGCCGCGATGCGGCCATAACTGCGTAACGTCGGCTTGGCGCCCTGCGGCGGCTGCAAAGTTTCGCCCAAGGTCCGCCGCAGCACCAGCCCCACCGGAATGATCACGGCACCGGCCAGCAGCGCCACGCGCCATCCCCAACGGTCCAGCTGCGCAGCATCCAACGCGCTCGCCAACCCGATACCCACCAACCCGGCCACCATGACCGCCGCGTCCGCACTCATGGCCTGCAGCGAGATGTACAAGCCACGCCGCAGCGGCGGCGCCGCCTCCATCAGAAACGCGGTGCTGGGGCCCACTTCGCCGCCGAGGGCAAAGCCTTGCACCAGGCGGAATCCGACCGCGAGTATCGGCGCCAGAATGCCGATGGAAGAGTAGGGAGGTATGAGCGGCAAACCGAGCACGCCGACGCCAATCAAAGTAAAGGACGCGAGCATGGCCGGCTTTCTGCCGATGCGATCGCCGAGCCTTCCTAATACGAGCGCGCCGAGAGGCCGCGTCAAGAATCCGGCACCGAAGGTGGCCAGCGATGCCAGCAAGCTGGTCGTGGGAGTATCTGAAGGAAAGAACGCGCGGCCGATTTGAGCGGCAAAAAAAGCGTATGTGACGAAGTCGTAGAACTCGATGGCATTGCCGACGGCGACGGCCAGCACATGCCGGGCGGGCAAACCAACCATCGCGGCAGTTTTGCTGATGCGGTTCTCGGCGCAATCCTTTGGTGGCGCCACTATACTCATAGATCAACGAGTGGGGGGCTTGAAAATGCGATACCTGGTGTTGGCGGCGTTGGTGATGGCGATGAGCGGCTCTTTGCCGGCGGCCGAGTTAAAAGATACGGCGGTCGGACTGAGCGCAGACCAGAAGGCCGCGCTGGCCTGCTTTCAGGCATTCCTCGACGGTTTGGGCAAGCGCGACAAGGCTGCCATGACGGCGCAACTGCTGCCCGGCGGCAGCGTGGTTTTGATGCGCAAGGGAAAGCCGGTGCAAATGACCCTCGAGGCACTGGCGGATCGGCTGTCGCAGCCCGGCGCCGAGAGCCACGAGGAGCGTATTCGCGATGCCGTGGTCCATGTCGACGGGGATGTCGGCATCATCTGGGCGCCGTTCGAATTCCTGCTGGACGGCAAAATCGATCACTGCGGTCGGGACATTGCCAACGTCGTGCGCATCGACGGCCGCTGGGTCATCGCCGCCATCGAGGACAACAGCCGAACGGAGTGCGGCGCGCACTGAGTCGCGCATCGCTCTCGCGGGCGTGAAACTATGATAGCCCAAAGAAATTTAATATGGATCTAACCGGAACGCTTCTTATTGGTTTGTGCTTCAAAGGCTTTTCAAGCCATCTGCACGCCAAACATTCGAATTCTTGAAAGAATGTTTTTGTGCCACCTGACTGTGTTCGAATGACTTGTATATAAGATTTCGTTCTTTCGTACAGGCGAGTGACAGTGCTGTACTGACTGCTTTTGAAAGTGTCCTCGTCGAATATTCCATGAGCAATAGAAACAGCTACAGATTCGAAGTGATTTAGCGCATATCTGATGCTTTTAGATTCTTCCGAATCTATTTTTTCTCTTGGCCAGGCTCTCCATTTTCTGTTCGCCTTCATGCAAAGCAGCAATCAATCGCAGCGCTTTTATCAGCTCATTATCCTTCCTGGATTCGAAGATTATTTCTATTGCTGATTTTTTGCGCTCTATCCGACGTGCGCTGATTATGGCAACAAACGCAAATAGAGCTGCCAATCCCAGCATGGCTGTTTGCGTCCAAAAGCCGTAAGTCTCGCCCCAGATTTTGGGGTCTTGAATTGCCTGAGCAACCGTAGCGGTAATTTGTGATGCCATTTTAGTCCCTTAAAATGATACGAGGGCAATTAAGCCCTCGTATAGTTAAACCCGATTAGTCCCCGTTTATAAACCTTCGTATTCGTCCCTGTAGATAGTCGCCATTTTCCGCTCCTTTCCTCGTGGGTTAAACACCCTAACTTCATCAGATCGTTGCAATAGTGATGCACTTAACCTTTTTTTCAAGGGCAGCACAATATCACCAAATATGACAACTCTGTCAGCCACCGCCTCTTTCATCCATATATCAGCCATTTGACTTGTTTTTTAGATTTTAAACCTAGGGGTCCCCGCCTTTTTTTTTGGGCCTATTGGGGGCCTAATCGAGCTATTTGCCGGTGGCTTGCTCGTTTCCTACTGAACCGCCACCGAGCCGCGCATCCCGGCTTCCAAATGCCCGCTTTGCAGGCAGGCAAAGGTGACGATCCCGGTACGCGTGAATTTCCAGATCAATTGGCCGCGCTCGCCCGGCGCAAGGCTCGCCATGTTGGGCCCGCTGTGCTGCATGTCGGGCATCATCTGCATCATCGCCGCGTGCCGCCGCAAGGCCTCCGGCTCGCCCAGGACCAGTTCATGGCGCAGTTGTCCCTCGTTGTGAAGCACAAAACGAATGGTCTCGCCCTGGTGCACTTCGATGCGGTCGGGCGTGAAGCGCATGGTGTCGTTCATCGACATCTGCACGGTCCGAGACACCTCGCGTGGATTGCCCGGTTGGCCAATGCGGCTGGCGTTCACCGGTCCGTGGCCTTCGCGCATATTTCCTTGAATGTCCTGACACACCGGCAGGTCGAAGTAGTCGTCGTCGTCCTCGTCGTCTTGCTGGCGGCAGATGGCGGGCGCCCAGGCATTGAAGCGCCGTTCCAGCGCGTCTCCGTGTTCGATCCAGAATGCGGTGTCGATGCGCAGCGCACCGGCCAGATTGGGCGGCGCGGACGGCAGATCGCCGGCGAGGCGCGCCGGCAGCAGTTCCACGGCGTTGCGGTTGGTCGGGCCGTAGGTGATCTGCTCGGACAGCGCTTTCTGCGGTTCCGCTGTGCTCGCGAAAGCGATGAATCGGTAGGCAGCATCACGCTTCGGCGAACCTTTCGGGATCGCCCAGCTGTCGATGTCATAGAGGCTTTGGCGCCAGACGATGCGCGTGTGACGATTGCGTTCCTGCTCTGGGTCGAACCACAGGGTGTAGCCGGAGCTCATGCTCACCGTGCCGGCTGCCAGCAACGCGGCCGGCTGCGCCGCCGCCTCCCACCAGACCGTGTTCTTGCGGATCTGATCGAGCTTGTGAAACGCGCGCGCCACGCCCGCTTCGGTCGACAGCGTGCGGTACACGTCCTTCGGATCGACGCCATCCGCCAGCAAGGCGATCTCCAAGGTGTACTTGGCGCTGCGCCGGAGCCCGCGTTTGCCCGGAATTTTTTGGATATTCCAGAAGTCGGCCCAAGAACGCGGCGCATCGCGCAGCCGGTCGGAATAGACCAAGGCCTGCGCCCAGGTAAAAATCCCCACGCCGCATGCCGATATCGCGCCGGGAATGAGATCAGCGGCCGGAGGAACGCGCGCAGGATCGAGCTTTTCGAACAGGCCTTGTTGGCAGCCCTGTGCCAGCGTCCGGGACTCGACCTGCATCACATCCCACACCGGCGCACCGGCGTGCACCATCTGCGTCAGTTCCGTCACCTGGCCATCGTAGGATAGGGAATTGACGGTGATGCCGGTCGCCTTGGCGAAAGGATCGATGTACGCGGCGGCGATGGCTGCCCGGTCCGCCCGACCGAAGGAGATCACCGTCATCTGATCGCCCGCCGCCGCGGCGGGCAGCGCCAGGCAGAGCAAAGCGGCGCCCCACCAGGGGGCGCCGCTTGCACATCGTCGAGTCGAAGGCTTCTTCAATCGTCTCTGTCGTCGCCGTCGTGATCCCCATCGCCTCCGGCAATTTGAGCCGCTTCACCGGTCAGGCGCACGATATCCAGTCCGCCGCCCACTCGATCGCCGCAGTAGCGGAAGCCGCGATTGTCGACGTCGGTGTTGTCGCAGGACACGTCCAAGGCCGTATAGGTGACGCCATTGATCACCGCGGAGCTCGGTTGCGTGAACTTATTGACGGGCGCAATGAAATGCGCCACTTCCCGGGGATGGTAGGGATCGCGGATGTCGGTCACACGAATGCCGGCGTCGAACCAGGCGCTGGTGAGCAGCCGGGCGTACGTGGGATCCTCGAAGTTCTCGGCCGGCGAGTGCACGCCGAAACGCGTACCGCGCGAACAGAAATTCGGACGACCCGAGAAGTCATCGACGGTCACGGTCGAGATCGGCCACGGATGTTGTTCCGCGCTGGTGTTGCCGCCCTGACCGATCTTATTCGTGATATCCAGCAGATACATGAGATGCGGCGATCCGGTGCAGCGGTTGTCGGTCTCCTCGGAGCTCACGGCCATGATGTCGCGAACATTGTTGTTCGTGAAATTTTGGTACTGCTTCAACTTGATGCCGTAGAGCGGCATGGCTGAGTGGCCGCCCTCGGCGCCGGGCATGTAGATGACGCCGATCTGTCCCTGCAGCAGTTCGGCGTCCGTGGGCTTCCTCACATTCGCGTAGACGCCGGTGCCGTAGGGCGGCGGCAAGACCTTGGTGAGATCGTTGATCTGGATGATACCGTTGGAGCCGACGCCGTACGGCATATACAGCCGGTTGACGGCCTGCCCTCTGAAGGTGCTCACCACGATCGGACCATGCACGCCGGGCGGCACGATCTTGCTGGTCGTCTCGGTTCCCGGCATCAGGAAAGTCGAGCCGGGATTCTGGCCCGGATAGCCGAAGTCCATGATGTATTTCGGACTCGCCGGATTGCTGAGGTCGAAGATCTTCAGGTGCTGATTCGGGCTGCTATTGGCGTTCCAGCCGTCGAAGGACGCGTCCTTCGGGTTGGTGGCGCCCCCGACGATGTAGGCGATGCCCGTCTTGCAGTCCCACCAATTGCGGTGGGTGACATCCAGGCCGGTTATCGGTGTCGACACCAGCGTCGGATCAGACGGCTCGGTGACATCCCAAACCTCGTGGGATACCGCGCCGTTCTCACGCAACATATACGTGTGATTGGGGATCCCGTGCGGCAGATCGTTGCCGCTGCACAGCTTCACCATGCGCGAACCGCCCTGATCGGCGATCAGGTGTTTGAGGTACTTCGGATGGAACGGATCGGTCACGTCGACGATGGACGTCCCGTTCTCTTCCACCACACCGGTCATCGGATTCAACATCTTTCCGGCGAAGTGCCCGGCATAGGCGATGACCCGGTAGCCCTGCGTCTGGACCGTCGTCTGATACACGGTGCGGCCTTGCAGGTCATTGTGGCCGATCCATTCCGTATTAAATGTGTTGGAGCCGTCCGGATGCGTGGTGCCCCGTGGATTCGGTGTATCGAGATCGTTGGCGGACCACGCGGCGCCGGCTGCGATCAGCAAGGCCAAGCCTGCGGGTTGCGCGATGCGACTCCAGCGCATCTGAATCAAATGCGTACTCTTATTTCTATTCATGGTGAGTCCCCTTGATGGCTATTCGAACGTTCGCCGGCCGGACCGGTCGGGTCGATGAGATAAGCGCGCGCGGGGGGAACGGATGCGAGGATTCTCGCGGAAGAAGGAAATGAAGGCGCCAGCCAGTCACGTGTGCACACATTGCACCGACCCCCGAGTTACGCTCTTCGGCTCCACGTGTCCAACGGAAGTAACTCGAAGCCGATCAATGGCGCACTGACGTGGGGCCAGTTCTTATATCAACTGGTATATCTAATATTTGGCAAACCGAGTATTTACCAAAGAAACACCCATTGCAATGAGTTTTCAGGGGCAGGCGGGGGGACCCCGCCTGATCTGCGGCTAGGGGGATTGCTGACGCTTCAGCTCGAAGGCCTCACGATGACGGCGCAACCGGCAGGTCAATAAAGCTCGCCGCGTCGGGTTTATGAAACACGCGCTGCGTGGCTTTCACGTAGTCGGCGGGCTTGGCGAAGAAGATGTTGGGCACGAAGGTCTGGGGGTTGCGGTCGTACAGGGGGAACCAACTCGACTGCACCTGCACCATGATCCGATGGCCCGGCAGGAAGACATGGTCGGCATTCGGGAGCTTCAGGGTATAGGCCACGACCTTGCCGGCCGGTATGGCGGTCGGATTGGACGGGTCATCGCGGTAGCGCCCGCGCAGGATGTCCATGGCAATCGGCAGCTGATAGCTGCCCATTTCCACATTGCCGGGGACCTCGTCCGGATACACATCGATGAGCTTGACCACCCAGTCGCCATCCGTGCCGCTGGTGGAGGCGAATAAATGCGCGACCGGCTGCCCGGCGATGCGCAGCGGGGTCTTCAGCACCTCCGAGGTGTAGGTCAGTACGTCGGTTCGGTCCGAGGCGAAGCGCTGGTCATCGACCAGCCAGCGTCGCCAGGTCGAGTCCGACGCATAGGTAGGACGGATCGGCCGCGGCCGGTAGGTCACGGGTTTGGCCGGATCGGAGACATATTCGTCGAACGCCGGTGAGGCGGCCGGCTGCCGCTCGAAGGACAGCTTCGAGCCGGCGGACAGATACAGCGGTGCTGACTTGAAGGGGCAACCGCTGGTGCAGGATTGAGGCCACTGATCGTAGCGCCGCCAGACATTGGCGCCGGTCTCAAAGGCCGTGACCGTCGCAATATCCGCCTTTGCCGCGCCATCCTTCAGGTGAGAATCGAAGAACGGCAGCAAGACGTTGAGGCGAAACCAGTGCCCGGTGTCGCCATCGAACTTGATGGCCCCCAAGGAGGAGCCGTCGCCGTTGCCCCCGCCATGACGCCACGGTCCGATCACGAGAAAGGAGTTGTCGTGGCCGGCGCCGGCCTGCGCCCGTGTGGCGGCGAACGCCGCGGTCGCGCCATAGATGTCTTCTTGATCCCACTGGCTATGCACATACAGCGTCGGCACGGTCAAAGGCCGTGCGGCCAGGATCTTGTCCACGGCCTGTCCGCGCCAGTACGCATCGTAGGCCGGATGCGCGGCAAGCCGCTGCCAGAAGGGCAGTTGGTCCATGCCGAGAGTCTTCCCCAGCGTGCCGGCCGAGCCGATGGCGAGCCAGGTACCGTAGGCGTCGTAGCGCGGGGCGATCCATTTGTCGTCGGAGGACTTCTCCGCCGTCTGTTCGAAAATATAGTCGGCATAGGTTTGACGCAGCGCGCCGTTGTGAAACCAGTCATCACCGATCCAGGTATCGACCATCGGATTGAACGGCGCGGCCGCCTTCAAGGCCGGATGAGGATTGACCAGACTCATCAGCACCGTAAAGCCGTCATAGCTCGTGCCCATGGTCCCGACCTTGCCGTTGGACTCCGGCACGTTCTTCACCAGCCAATCGATGGTGTCCCAGGCGTCGGTGGAATGATCCACGGGCGTGTGGTTCAGATCGCCCGACAGGGGCCGGTTCATCACATAGTCGCCCTCGGACTTGTATTTGCCGCGGACATCCTGGGCCACGATGATGTAGCCGGCTTCGGCGAGTTCACCGTAGCTCAAGGGCAACACCAGGGCACGGCGCGGGCTGGCGGAATTCTCCGTGAATTTATTCGCGCTGTACGGAGTGCGGTCGAGGATCATGGGTGCATGAGCGGCACCCTTCGGGATGATGATGACGGTGTGCAGCTTGACGCCGTCGCGCATCGGGATCATCTCGTCGCGTTTGAGGTAATCATCCGCCTCGGTGACGATCTTGAAGTCCTTGGGGATGTCGCCGCCCACCGGCGGAGCCGGGTCCGCGAGCGCTCCTGATCCGCCGATGAGCACCCATGCTGCGGCGGCGAGCACGGTAAGGCAGGCGGGGGATCTTAAGCTCATGATGCGTTCCTGTGTTAAGCCTGGCGAAGTCCCGGCGACACCGCCGGCGTTGGGGCATCGGATGCATACGCAGTCTTGATGCCGATGAAGGTGCTGCGCCCCGAAGTCCGATAGCTTCCCCGGGTCATTTCGTATGCGATGTTCGGGCCGAGGCTGTCGAATTGCTCGAGCACCACGTCGAAGCCGGCATCGCGCAGCGACTGAAGAATGTATTCACGCTGGATCCAGAACGACTGTTTGTTGTTCCAGGATGCCCAGCGGCGATTTTCGCGGTCCAAGAAAGCCCGTTTGCTGCGAAACTCAGGCAGCCAGCGGCCCGGCAAGCCTTCGTTCTCGCTCAACAACGAGAGCTTGTGAGTGGTCGTTCCGGTGTTCTTGAGCGGGAATATCCGCCCCAACGCCCGCCTGAAGCGCCGCGGCCGGATGAAGCTGGGTGAATCCTTGGCCTCGGAAAAATGCGTTTGCAGGATCAACAACCGCTTGGTGACTTGCGAAAGCAAGTTCAAGAATTCGCGCGGCTTGTCCAGGTGATAGAAAAGACCGCAGCAAAACACGGCATCGAACGTCCCGTGGGCTGCGATGTTCCAGACATCGTCGCGCACGAATTCCAAGTTCGGCAGGTTGACCTTCGATTGAACATAGCGGCAGGCCTCGATATTCAATTCCCGGACATCGAGCCCCAGCGCTTTGAGGCCAAGCCGGGCAAACTCCACCGTGTAGCCGCCCTCGAGGCAGCCCAAATCGGCAATGCGCAGATGCGTCTTATCGCCGGGAAATGTCGCGTCCAGGATGCGTTTGGCGGCCAGAAACCAGGGATGCACGTCCATCGAATATCCGACGTCCGGTTTGGTGAATGAGCCATCGTCCAGTCTGATGTTATGAGAGGTGAAACTGACCGGCATTCGCACTCCGAGCGATAACTGGCGCGAATCTTAACCCCTTTTTGCCGGAAGCATCGATTCAGGTGGACAGGCAACCGGAGATCGACATGAAACGAGCATGGCTGGCGGGGATGTTACTCATGGGTATGGCGATGGATTCGCAGGCGACCGGCGGCCTCGCCGATATCCAAATCATCGACCGCGACACGGGGGGCGTGTTGCCGATGTATCGGAGCCGTGGAGAGTATTGGGTCGCCGGCCGGCCCGGCGCACGCTATTCGATCATGATCCAGAATCACCGCGGGCAGCGCTTGCTGGCCGTGACCGCCGTGGACGGCATCAATGTGATCAGCGGCGAAACCGGTGCGTGGGGCCAGAGCGGCTACGTGCTCGGCGCCGGCGAAAGCTACGAAATTACCGGCTGGCGCAAGAGCGATGCGGAAATCGCGGCCTTCAATTTCACCAACGCCGGCCGATCCTACGCCGAACGCACCGGCCGCCCCGCCAACATCGGCGTCATCGGCGTGGCCTTGTTTCTCGAACGTCCCGTGCGGGTGCCGATGTATGTGCCCGTCGATCCGAGATCCGAGGACTCATCCCGGGGAAGCGAAGCTGCGGCGGGCGCGGCGCGGCAGAGTCCGAGCGCGGCACCGCCGAGTCCGAGTGCATCGTTGGTTTCCCCGGCACCGAGATTGGAATCCATCCAACCGCAGCCGAATAGGGCGCCGGCCGAAAAACTCGGCACCGGACACGGGGCGCGCGAAGCATCCTATGTGCAAAACACGCAGTTTGACCGTTTGACGAGCACACCGAACGAAGTCATCAGGATTCGTTACGACAGCTTCGAGAATCTGGTGGCGATGGGGGTGGTGCCCGCAAGACCGGCATGGCCGCCGGCGCCGAATCCCTTCCCCGGTTCGATGGCGCCGAAGTATGTACCGGATCCGCCGGCGGGCTGATAATGCCGTGAATGCTGTCGCAGGAGAGTGACGAAGATCTGATGGCGCGCTTTGCGCGCGGTGATGCCGCGGCGTTTGAGACTCTGTATCGGCGGCACGAGTCGCGCGTGTTTCGTTATCTGCACCGCAATTTAGGCAATGAGGCCGGTGCCAATGATTTGATGCAGGAGGTTTGGTTCGCCGTGGTGCGCAACGCGGCGAGCTATCAACCGACTGCCAAGTTCACCACATGGTTGTTCACGATCGCCCATCACCGCATGGTCGACATGATTCGCGCGAGCAGCCGGCTGCAAAGCTTGGACGCCGGCGATGCCGCAGACGACGAAGGCGCGAGTTTATTGGACAGTCTCGCGGCCGATCCGAAACTCGAGCCGCCGGCCGAAGTCCAATCGCAACATGAGGCCGCGGCGTTGCTGAATGCCGTGGCGCAGCTGCCGCCCGAGCAGCGCTCGGCGTTTCTGCTGCAAGCCGAGGGCGAACTCAGCGTCGAGGAAATTGCCGCCGCCACCGGGTCCAGCTTCGAGACGGTCAAGAGCCGGCTGCGCTACGCCCGGGCGAAACTCCGTCAGTTATTGTGGGACTACGCATGACGCCGGAAGACAACGCACAAGATCGAGAATTGCTGGAGCGCTACCGGCGGGCCAGCGCTACGCTGGACGCGGCGCCCAGCGATCAGGTGCGGGCGGCGATTCTCGCCGAGGGCCGCCGCGCCGCCGATGAGCGGGCAGCCGAACAGCGGGCGGCCGCACCGGCACCGCAGGCATTCGATGCATCCCGCCCCGCCGCGAACGATTCACGCTGGAAAATCACGGCCTTTGGCACCGCGGGCGCCGCGCTGGTGGCAGCCCTGCTTTTTGCGCCACGCTGGTGGGAGAGCCGGCCGGTTGCGCCCGCTACTTCGAGCGGCGTACCCGCCGCCGTACCACGAGGCCCATCTTCCGAGGAAAAAGCCGGCGCACCCAAGCTCGAGTCGCTGGCGCCGCCATCGCCCGAACCTTCCGCGCCCCCGCAGGCATTTGCGCCGGCGGCGCAAACCCCGCGCGCCGGGAACACCTCACCGCGAGCGACCGCGCTTCAGTCACGACGCGATTGGCCGGCGCCGCCGCAGCGTCAACAAGCCGACGCCGTGGCCGAATCGTCCGCGCCCGCGGACAAGAGCGCTTCGTCCAATGTCGCGTCGGCGCCCGCTGTGGCCAGTGCGGCGCCAAGTGCCGCCGCCGCGCAGGCGGCCCGGAGCTCATCCGTGACCGCACCCGCACCCGCGGCATTGCTGTCCGCCGCGGCATCGGGTGATGTGGTTCAGGCCGGAGCAGTCCTGGATCAGGGTGGGGCGGTGGATGCGCGCGATGAACTCGGCCGCACACCGCTCATGCTGGCGGTCATCCAGAATCGACCGGAGGTCGTGCGGCTGCTGCTCAATCGCGGCGCCGATCCGAACAGAGCCGACAGCAGCGGGCGCACGCCGCTGCAGCAGGCGAAGCTGCAAAACTTGCGCGGGATTGCCGCGCAGCTGGAGCGGGCGGGGGCGCGCTAGTATTTCCCAATCCGGCCCTCGGCTACACTATCGCACATGATCGGAAAATCGCGGTTCGCAGCCCTTGGGCTTGGTATTTCCTGATCGGGCTACGATTCATAATGAGGATGACAAATTGAGAAGGACATGGATCCTATGGACGGGAACGGTGCTCGCTGCGCTAAATCTTGGCGCATGCGGTGGTTCATCGGGCACCGTCGCACCGACGCTCTATACCATCGGCGGCACGATCACCGGCCTGACGGGCAGCGGTCTATCGCTCGCAAATGGCACCGACACGACGACCGTGGCGGTCAATGCGACCCGCTTTACGATGCCGACATCTTTGGCGGCCAACAGCAATTACGCCGTGCAGGTATCGACGCAGCCCTCCGGCCTGATCTGCTCGGTCCAAGGGAGCGCCGGTGTGGTGCCGCAGGCCGATGTCACCAACATTCAGATCAATTGCATCGTTTCATGGACCTGGATGGGCGGAGCGAACACGGTTAACTCAGCTGCGAACTACGGTATTCGAGGCACCGCCGCGGCAAACAATGTACCGGGAGCGCGCGTAGGCGAGGCGATCTGGTACGACCACACGGGCAATCTTTGGCTATTCGGCGGCAGCGGATACGATTCGACCGGAGCGGTCGGCTTACTTAACGACCTGTGGGTCTACAGCCCGACGACGCAGCAATGGACCTGGATCGGCGGATCCAATACGGCCAATTCGATCGGGATCTACGGCACGCTGGGTAGTGCTGCAACGAGCAACGTGCCTGGAGCGCGATCAGGCGCGGTGTCCTGGATCGACGGCGCCGGCAACCTCTGGCTATTTGGGGGAGAGGGGTACGACTCGCTGGGTCAAAGCAGCGGAGATCCTCATGCGGGCAACCAGCTCAACGACCTGTGGATGTACAGCCCCACCGCGCAGCAATGGTCCTGGATGAGCGGGTCCAATACCATCCTTGCCACCGAGGTCCGTGGAACCCAGGGCGTCGCCGCGGCCGGTAATGTTCCCGGAGCGCGATCCGGCGGTGTGTCCTGGAGCGACAGCGCCGGCGACTTCTGGATGTTTGGGGGCGAATCGAGCCTTACGACTCTCGGTTATTCAAACGAACTGTGGATGTACAACCCGACGACGGAACTGTGGATGTGGGTTGGCGGTGATAATGAATTCGCCGGTGTCTATGGTACCCAGGGCATTGCCGCCGCGGGCAACGTACCCCCAGCGCGCGTAGGTATGACATCTTGGACGGATCAATCCGGTAATTTTTGGATGTTCGGCGGGGTTGGCGTCGGCGCTGAGCTCAACGACCTGTGGATGTTCAGCCCGACCACGCGGCAATGGACCTGGATCAGCGGTTCTGCGCTGCCCCCGTGCTGCACAGATCCCATCGTTGGGATCTACGGCACCGAGAACATCGCTGCGCCAGGCAACGTGCCGGGAGCGCGCAATGGTTCGGCGTCGTGGACCGACAGCGCCGGCAACCTATGGCTGTTTGGGGGTGCAGCAGCAAGCGGCCTTTCAACGACCAATTTTTTCAACGATTTGTGGATGTTCAGCCCCACCACGAAGCAATGGACCTGGGTCAGCGGCTCCGCGACGCCGGGAGCGCCCGGGACCTATGGGACGCTCGGGACGGCGGCGCCCGGCAATGTGCCCGGTTCGCGGGCGGGGGCGGTTTCATGGACCGACGACGCCGGCAATCACTGGTTGTACGGCGGAGGCGATCTCAACACCTATAGCGATTTGTGGAAATTCTGAGAGATTGCACCGGTAAGTACTCTCATGTCACCAACGCATACGACGGAACTATTTCAAACTTTGCTGTCGATGTGTGAAATCGAATATCTTAAGAAGTTGGGTTCGCAAGGAATAATTCAAAAATGACCTATGCCGGGCAAGCCGCGCGGGAGTCTTCGCGGCGTGCTTGGGCTAAGCCATCCACGATCCTCATCACCGGTGCCACCGGCGGCATCGGCGCCGCACTGGCGCGCAGCTACGCGCAGCCCGGGCGCAGGCTCATCCTGCACGGGCGCGACACGGCACGCCTTGCCGCCCTGACTCAAGAGTGTGAAGCGCGCGGAGCACAGGTGCACGGCGTGACCTTCGATTTGCGTGACGCCGCCGCCGCGATCAAGGCCCTGCGCGACGTTTCCAATCAATACGCGATCGACCTGGCCATCGTGAATGCCGGGGTGAGCCGCGCCATCGGCAACGGGCTCGAGGCGGAAAGTTGGGATACGGCCCGAACGGTGCTCACCGTCAATCTCGACGGCGCGATCGCGACCGTGGCCGGTGTGCTGCCTGACATGCGACGGCGCGGCGCTGGCCAGATCGCGATCGTGAGCTCGTTGGCGGCGTACTTCGGGCTGCCGATCACGCCCATTTATTGCGCCAGCAAGGCAGCCTTGAAGAGCTACGGCGAAGCGCTGCGCGGATGGCTCGCGCCTCAAGGGATCGCGGTGAACGTCGTGATGCCCGGCTTCGTGCGCACCCCCATGACCGAGCAGTTCCCGGGTGCGAGACCCATGATGATGTCGCCTGAGCGGGCGGCGACCTTGATCCGGCGCGGGCTGGCGCGCAACCGGGCGCGTATCGCCTTTCCGCGCATGCTTGCCTTTGGGATGTGGTGCCTGTCCGCGCTGCCCGCGGCGCTGTCGCAGTGGATGGTGCGCATGGCGGGATTTAGCCGATGACGCCTGTGCAACGGATCAACGACAGCTTTTTAGGTCCTCTCGAGCGGCCGGCACTGGCTTGGATGGCGGCGCGGCTGCCTGCCGCCATCGTGCCGGATCACCTGACCGCGTTCGGTGTGATGGGGGGGCTCATTACTGCTGCCGGGTTTCTCTTAAGCCGAGGGTCGCCGGGGTGGTTGTGGCTGGCCAGTGCCGGCCTGCTGATCAATTGGTTCGGCGATTCCCTGGACGGGACGCTGGCCCGGGTGCGGCGAATCGAACGGCCACGCTACGGATTCTTCATCGATCACACCAGCGACCTGTTCTGCCAGATCATCACCTTTCTGGCCCTGGGTGCATCGCCCCTGGCACATTTCGGGACGGCCTGTCTGGGGTTGATCACGTTTCTCCTCGCCTTCGTCTACTCCTTGATCACGGCCTACGCGCGCGCCACGATGCGCGTCACATATTTTTATTTCGGGCCGACCGAGATCAGAGCGCTGCTGCTGCTCGGCAATGTGTTGACCCTGGCGGCAGGGGTCGTGGACCTGCAGGCCTGGCTGCCGCCGGTACCGGGCGCCGGCGCGATCACCGTGCATGACTTTTTCATTGTCCTGTTGTCGCTGGCCGGACTGACCGCCATCGGCACCGTCGCGGTCGGCGACGCCAAGGCACTCGCCGCGGAAGACCCGCCCCCCGCTCCAGGGCCTTGAACCGCCGTCCAAAGCTAGGTAGGTCGATGACGCGCACAAGAAGACCGCCTCGCCCGAGCTGGTGCGCAGAACACTACAATCATGTTGTATAAATGCCATTTGGGCCGAGGGTTTGGATACGTCGGTAACCCCATTCGGCGAGGAAGTTGGCTATCGCGTCCCCGAAAGATTCCTCCTCGACACAGATGAAGTGCGGGCGAAACACGTCCAAGCGAGCGGTACGTAGGACCTCTAAATCCATCCCTTCAGCATCCACCGTTAGTAGTGCGTAGTTTTGAGGAACGCCGTGCTTTTCCAGCAGGAGCGATAGTGGAGCCGTAGGCACAGTGATCGCCTGGAGCTTGTCGCTGGGGATGATTTCGCGGATCACGGAGGATCTCATGGCTAGGAGATCAGTTTCGGCGTCGAGGTTGACGTGGAAACTTGTTGACCCCACGTTCGCTGTGATCGCCAGTTCTTCGACATGAACATCCGCACGCGCGCTATAGAGCGCTCGGCACCGATCGGCATACTCGGGCATCGGTTCGACCAAAAGTAAGGCGAAGCCCTGTAGGCCGAACATGAAAGAGTTCGACCAGGAATAACCGTCGTTGGCACCGACATCGACAACGAAGCGAGCAGGGGCCTCGGGAAGCCGGGTGAGCATGAAAACGTCTTCTCCATGTTGAGAATAGCTAGGCTTTGTCTTCATCGCATTCCCTACTCTTGGTCTTTCCCCTGACAGCACTCGCCGGGCAACCGTCGAGTCCGAAAGCTAACAAACGCGCGGGACTGCCAGCTTGCTCACGCGAATAATAGCTTTCTTGTTGCATCCAATGGGCTTGCAATGGCAGGAATTTGGACGCCGACGAACGCTGGGTTGTTCCACTGGCTCTTTAGCCGCCCTCAGGGTCGACGGAGGCGGCCAGCGGGCGCAACTCGACATTCAACCCTAGGAAGGTGGGATCGGCGCGGTGGTGGTCGTCTTGGCGACTCTGACCTCCAGTGACATCGCGGATTGTGCGCCCGTGCACATCTTAGAATGATTACTGCACGGGCGAGCCGCGCGCTTGCTACCATTCATTGAACATAAGCCAGGGACGTTCGTACCGGAAGCATGCAATTAATGACCAAGCTAGCCTGCCTGGCGCTCTGCGCCATTATGCTGGCGGGCTGTTCCACATTTTTCTCTTCGATCGGTCCCAGCCGTAGAGAGGTCGAACACTCCGCGGGCAAACGACCGTTGCCGCCGATCCAGCTCATTGAGGTGAACGAGGAAGTCACGCAGCGGCTGACGGCACAGCGTACCCGGCATCTTTTTTCGGAGGTCTTGAGCAGCCGTCCCGATCAGTTGCAGCCGATCGGCGCCGGTGATTATCTGGCGGTCACCATCTGGGAGGCCACCCCCGCCACATTGTTCGGCAGCGTTCAGATCAATCCCACGGGGATTCCGACCCCCTCACTCCCGACCACGCTGCCCGAACAACCCGTCGACGGAGAAGGGTGCATCACCGTGCCGTTCGCCGGCCGCATTCCGGCGGCCGGCAAGACGCTGCCGGACATTGCCGCTGAGATCAAACAGCGCCTGGCAAAGAAAGCCAATCAACCCGAGGTGCTGGTGCTGTTGACGCGCAATCTCTCGTCTACGGTTACCGTCGTGGGCGAAGTGACCTCGAGCACACGAGTTCCCCTGACTGCGGCCCATGAGCGCCTGCTCGATGCGCTCGCGGTCGCGGCCGGCGTCAAGCAACCGGTCAACAAGACGACGATTCAGCTTACGCGCGGCGCCAATGTGTATGCGTTGCCGCTCGAAACCATCATTCAAGACCCGAAGCAAAATGTCTCGCTGCAATCGGGCGACGTGATCACAGCGCTGTTCCAACCCTTGAGCTTCACGGCGCTCGGTGCCAGCGGTAAGAACGACGAAATTAATTTCGAGACTCAAGGCATTTCGTTGGCGCAGGCGCTGGCCCGCTCCGGGGGTCTCATTGATTCGCGCTCGAACCCCACCGGCGTGTTCGTGTTCCGTCTCGAGCCCAAGGGCACGCAGGTAGAAAGCGGATCGACAGATTCGCAGCCGGTGCCAACGACCACGGCTCAGGGTCTGGTGCCGGTCGTCTATCGGGTGGATCTGACGGACCCTCGCAGCCTGTTCTGGATCCAAAGTTTCCCCATCAAGGACAAAGACGTGCTGTATGTATCCAATGCGCCGGTAGCGGAACTGCAAAAGTTCCTGAACCTGCTCTTCACACTGGCTTACCCGGTGCTGACCGGCGTTCAAGCAGGCTTGTAGGCACGGCTGCTATGGCAAATTGGCTCAAACGGCATCTCGCCCTGGTTCTGACGGTCATCGTGCCCACGTGCGCAGCGATTCTCTACTATGGACTCATTGCCTCTGATGTCTATATATCCGAGTCCCGCTTCCTCGTCCGCAGCCCGCAACATCCCATGCAGGGCGGCTTCGTCGGCGAACTCCTCCAAGGCAGCGGCATCACCCATTCTCAGGACGACGCCTACTCGGTGCATGACTACATTCTGTCGCGCGACGCCCTGCACGAACTTGACGCGAAGGCTGGGGTGCGCAAGGTCTTCACCAGCAAGCAAGTCGATCCGATCAACCGCTTTCCCGGTTTGTCCTGGGACGGTAGCTTCGAAGAGTTCTACCGCTACTACGGCAAACACGTCGGCGTCGAATACGATACGGCATCATCGATTACCACGCTGACGGTGCGCGCATTCACCGCACAGGACGCACAGAGGATCAACGACTTGCTGCTGCAGATGAGCGAGGGCTTGGTCAACACGCTGAACGAGCGCAGCCGCCGCGATCTGATCCGTTACGCCGCGGACGAAGTCAAGATCGCCAACGACAAGGCCACCGCCACGGCGGTCGAGTTGTTCCAGTACCGCAGCAAGCACGCGGTCTTCGAGCCAGATAAACAGGCCGCGATTCAGCTGGAAAGCGTCGCCAAAATCCAGGAAGAACTCATATCGACCGAAGCTCAGCTGGCGCAGGTTCAGAAGCTGTCGCCCAACAATCCGCAGATCTCTGGGCTCGAAAGCCGCACCGACACGCTGCGGCATGCGATCGCGTCCGAGGCGGCGAAAGTGACCAGCGCCAACGGTTCGTTCAGTGCTCACGCGCCGGATTTCGAGCGGCTGACCGTCGAATCAGTTTTCGCCGACAAGCAACTCGGGGTCGCGCTCGCAGATCTCGAAACGGCACGCAGCGAGGCGCTGCGCCAGCAACTGTACCTCGAGCGTTTAGTGCAGCCGAATCTGCCGGACAAGGCGATGGAGCCCCGGAGGCTACGGTCCATGTTCACGGTACTGCTCGTTGGTTTGATTGCGTGGGGTCTCGTCAGCCTGCTAATTGCCGCAATTCGTGAGCACGCGGAGTGAATCCGCTGGTGCAATTGAATGCCGAATACAAGACGTCGCTGATGCGTTCACTGCGAATACAACGCCGCGTGCTTCATGCGTTGCTGATGCGCGAGATCATCACGCGCTTCGGTAGGGAAAATATCGGCGTACTGTGGCTAGTTGTAGAGCCGATGATTTTTACCTTGGGAGTCGCAACGCTTTGGACGGCTTCTGGATTGCACCACGGTTCGCCAATACCAATCGTCGCGTTTGCAGTCACCGGGTACTCCTCGATTCTCATGTGGCGAAACTCGGTGGGACGTGCGAGCGCTGCAATTGCGCAAAATAAGCCACTCCTCTTCCATCGGAACGTTAAGTCGATCGATGTATTGTTAACGCGCATTGTTCTTGAGATCGGAGGTGCGACCGGTTCATTCACGTTCCTGTCGCTACTGTTTATTTTCATCGGTTGGATGCCGGTCCCCGCAAATTTGCTAGAAGTTTTGTTTGGCTGGTCGATGTTAGCTTGGTTCGGAACGAGTCTGTCACTAGTGATCGGCGCAGGTACCGCCTTCTCTGAGATCGTCGAGCGGATCTGGCATCCTGCAGCCTATCTTTTGTTTCCGCTGTCGGGAGCGGCATTTATGGTTGATTGGCTGCCGGAAAATATGCAAAGCGTGGTACTGCTTCTCCCGATGGTGCATGGCGTAGAAATATTGCGCGAAGGATATTTCGGCGGGGTGGTACGAAGCCATTACGACGTGGGTTACATGGCGGCCTGTTGTCTCGTCCTGTCACTCGCCGGCCTATATCTAGTCCGCGAGGCAAGCCGGCGCGTGGAGTTTTGATGCTTTCGGTTGAACACGTCTCGAAGGCATATGAGACGCGACGCGGTCCGCGAGAAGTCTTGCGTGGCGTCAGCTTTCAACTCGGAAAAGGCGAAAATATTGGTATCCTCGGCCGTAACGGCGCGGGTAAATCCACCCTAATCCGCTTGATAAGCGGAGCCGAACAGCCAACCTCGGGCCGGATCATACGCAAAATGAGCGTGTCGTGGCCGCTCGCGTTCGGTGGTGCGTTTCAAACACACCTGACCGGACTTGATAACTTGAAGTTTATCTGTCGGGTCTACGGTGTGGACTATAAACCCCTTGTGCCGTTCGTCGAGGAATTCACGGATCTCGGAATCTATCTTCGCGAACCAGTTCTGCATTACTCCCACGGGATGTTGACGCGCCTAGCCTTTGCGCTTTCGATGGCGATTGAATTCGATTGTTTCCTGATCGACGAGGCTATGGTCGTCGGCGACGCGCGCTTTCACGAAAGATGCCACATTGAGCTTTTTCATAAGCGCAAGGACCGTGCATTCATCCTGGTCACGCACGATGCAAACGTCATTAGACTGTATTGCAAGAATGCTTGCGTATTGCACGAGGGCCACCTTCTGGCGTTCCCAACGGTTGATGAAGCTTACGACTTCTACAAGACGACGATGTCGTCAACGACTGAGCCTGCTGAGTTATAGCGAGACTGGCCGTCATGCAAACTTCAAAAGCACCGCTTCGCATTCTTCTGGAACTGCGTCCAGCTTTGGGCGGACATGCGGGCATACCACAAGCGACCCGCCTTCTATTCCGCAGTCTAGCTCCGCTTGACGAGGTCCGCGTAGAGGGGTTGTTGCAAAGCGGCGAACGCGTGTTGCCCGCGGGGTTGGCTCCGCGTGGCATGGTCTGGTTTGGAGCCAAATCAAAAGACCAGCAGTTGAACCGCTTGGGACGGGTCGTGATCGCTATTGAACAAACCAGGTGGGACTCGCACGTTCATGCCGCTGCGAAAACGATTCTCATGACGCTTAAACACGTTCTTGGGGGGGCGCAACAACTAACGAGATTCGACGCGCACCATTTTCAGGACTATGTGTGGCGTCGACTCTTTGCCCGAACGCTGCCGCCCGAGGATTTCGAGCTAGTTACTCGTACTGGGTACCGAATAGCAAGTATCCCATGGAACGCCATGCACATCTGCGCGCTGGTAACCCGCAAATTCGGCTACGCATTGTACCCCCGCCTCGACACCTCCGAATTTGACGTCATGATCGCTGAGACACCGTATCCAGCGACGGTCGCTAAGAATACAAAGTTAGTAATTCGATACCATGACGCGATTCCGATGCTAATGCCGCACACGATCTCCGATCGCCGGTTTCACCAAGCCTTTCACTATAGGGCGTTGCGCAAGAATGTCGAAAGCGGTGCATGGTTCGTCTGCGTATCGGACGCAACTCGCAGAGATCTCGTCTCAATTTTCCCACAAGCGGAAGAGCGGTCGGTAACCATTCATAATATGGTGTCGCACCACTACAGAGTTGAACCATCGGAATCAACCCGCGTTCCGGAAATCGTGCGAACTCGCCTAAACACCCGGATTAAACCGCCTATGGATATCGCGCTCAAGCGAAAACTCCTGGACGAGGCCGCGAAAATGAGTCGGTTCGATTACTTGCTAATCGTATCGACGATTGAACCCCGAAAGAATCACTTGGCCTTATTATCTGCGTGGGAGAAGCTTCGAATCGAGTCCTTCCCTGCTCTTAAATTGCTGATGGTCGGGTCCTTGGGTTGGCACCACAAGCAAATTATTCGAAAGTTTCGACCTTGGCTGGAGCGCGGAGACGCATTCCTGCTTGAGGATGTCCTGGCCACAGAATTGCGATTGCTTTATACGCATGCCTGCGCGACGATTTGCCCGAGTTTTGGAGAGGGATTCGATTTCTCTGGTGTAGAGGCGATGAAATGCGGTAGTCCTGTGGTCGCCTCGGATATTCCAGTTCACCGTGAGGTGTACGCGGACGCCGCCGAATTTTTTAATCCGTATTCAGTTGATGCGTTTTCTCACGCAATTCAATCCACAATAGATCCCGCACAGCGCGCGCGCCGCGAGGAACTTGTCATCAAAGGAGCGTCGGTCGCAGCGCGCTACACCGAAGACGCTATCCTACCCAAGTGGCGAGCGTTCCTACAGCTACAAACGACGATGGAGCCATCACCCGGAGCAACAAGAGGAAGCGTGGCATGGACATGAGTACCGACATTGCTTGGGAGGAATGGGGACAGCGCGACCCGTATTTCGGCGTAATCACGGATCCCAAATTTAGGCGGTCCCAGCTCAATGACGATGTTAAACAAGAATTTTTTGCATCCGGCGAAGCACATATAAATCACGTTTTAGCGATGATTCGGACGCACATCGCGCCGGATTTTGTCCCTCACACTGTATTGGACTTCGGCTGCGGCGTAGGTCGGCTTCTGGTGCCATTCGCCGCGGTGGCCCACGACGTTGTTGGTCTGGATGTGTCGACATCCATGTTGAAGGAAGCTCGCCTAAACTGCGAAATGCGGCAGTTGACCAACGTGCGGCTACTCCCCTCCGACGATTCGTTATCGGGGTTGTCCGATACGTTCGATCTAATTCACTCCAGCATTGTGTTCCAACACATACCGATCCAACGCGGAAGGACTATATTTGACAAGCTTCTGCAACACCTGCGTCCCGGCGGCGTGGGGGCAATACAACTGACGTATTCCAAAGCTTGTTTCGCGTCTACGCATGGCATCGCGCCACCGGGTCTCTCTTCGCCAGAAATTCTGATGCCGGTGCCTTCGAAAGATGCGGACCCAGTAATGCAAATGAATCCGTACAACATGAACGAAATCCTGTTTCTGATGCAGCGTCGCGGCGTGCAGCGATTTCATGTCGAATTTAGCGACCACGGTGGGGAACTAGGTGTATTTCTATTTTTTTCCGCTCAATCGGCGGCAGGCCGGCCATGAGCAAATCGTGCGAGGCAAACCACCCGGATTGCAACCGCATTTTGTGCGACAACATCGAATAACTAAAATTTACTATGATTAGAAATTCAAATATATGCGTCACGATTGCCACGCAACGGTCTGGCACGAAGGCGTTGGGCGCATGCTTTAATTCTGGGGCCGCCTTGTTAACTCTTGGTGAAATATTCCATGACGACAACAAAACAATCACGGGGTTTGCGCGCTTTGCTGAAAGCAGAGGAGATTTCGCGCACAAGTACGTAACTGGGCAAGTGGAATCGATACTGGATGATTACTTCGTCGCACTAGGCAAAATGTACTTCGGCATTCATTTTGACTTTATGTATGGAAACATGGACTTCTTGGGGCCCCTTTGGACGGATCCGGCGCCACGTCCGGCGATATTCAACTACTTTATTTCACGAGAGTTTGCCGTTATTCATCTGAAGCGAAATCCTCGCGATAGCTTCATTAGCCTGAAGGATGCTCAGCGAAGCTCTTTCTATCACTTTTCCACAAATGGAAAATCCATCGATTCGGCGAGTGGGTCAAAGTTGGAAAATGATGATCCCGCGGACGTTGCGGCAGGTTACGGGTCATATAAGGCGGGGATAATTCGCCAGCGATCAAAGGTGGATCGAGCCTTCAAGGGCTATTCACATTACACTTCAATTAACTATGAGGAGTTGATCGGAAATGACGGATTCTTGCTGCCAACCACGAAAAAAAAGATTGCCAAAATATTGGGAGACGGGGCCGAAGAGCAGCGGATACAGGTCTGTCCGATTCATCTCGGGCGTTCAGTGCGATCATCTTGGGGTGAAAGTCTGGCGAAACTTATACCGTAGCGAGTGCTATCCACGAACCAATCGGTTCTGTTTAGAGGGTATAAGGATGGCAAAACGTGGCAGATTTGGCGGCAATTTGAACAAGGAAGAGCGGCGATGAAAAATTTTTTGTCTAGACCGGGGAGTTCTAATGTGGGACGCCCGGTACGGGATGTGGTCGAAGTGGTCGCTCCAAGCGAGATCATTGGATTCGTTGATAGTATTCGGAACGGAATGATTAACGGCTGGGCCTGTGATCTTTCGGACAAAAAAAGAAGATTGACAGTGATATTGCGGGTTGAAGAAAAGGACGTTGCCAAACAGGAAACAAGAATCTATAGAACGGATGTTGCTTGGATTCATGATTGTCATGAGCAATGCGGGTTCTCCTTTCCAATACCCCTCGGACTAATTTCCAATCACGAGTTTTCATTCGAAGTAATAGTAGATGAGGAGCCGAGGATTTCTTTGCCGTCGGTCGAAGGACTAACTGTAGAACTAGGCACGAATGTAAACCTTCCAAGCAGCTTCATCGAGATAAACTCTCTGAGGCAGGCATTGCGATCGGAATTAGCAAATAGCTCGGGCGCTTTAGTGCGGCTAAACAACAGCCCTTATGTCAGGCTAAAAGAAATTGATCCGGGTATTGGCAACATATTTATTATAAACGGGGCAAAAAACAGTGGCTCGGAAATCTATCGAACATTCGCGCTTGCGCGTGTTTTGAGGGAGCTCGAATTCACGCCTCTCATTTTCGATATAGAAGATGTGGAATATCTGAATGGAAAGGATCTCCTGGCGGTCGTATTTGTTAGGGTTGCGGCTACTCCCACGATCCAGAGTTATATTAGCCGGCTCAAAAAGGCGGGCGTCAAGATAATTTCAGACTTTGATGACCTGGTATTTCGGCCAAGCCTCATGAAGAAAATCGATGGTGTGCGGTACTTGAATGACCAAGAACGAAGGCAGTACGCTGAGGGGATGCTGTTGTATCGGCAGCAAATACAACAATCAGACCAAGTGTGGGTGACAACAAAGCATTTAGCGACAGAGGTTGGTCGCTACAATCACAATGTTTTGCAGATAAAGAATTATCCTCTAGAGGAAGCGCGGCGGACGGCAGCGTCGATGGGAAATAGGGCGAAGGCTGGGAATTTCATAGTGGGCTATTACTCAGGAACACTCACACATCAGGCGGACTTTAGAACGTGTTCCAAGGGGGTTCTGAGATTTCTGAATAAATACAAGGAAGCCAGACTTCGGATTGTAGGGAAGTTCGACATTTCGGAGTTTCCAGAACTTGCAGAGTCGTCACAAATTGATCTGCAAGGGATGTTGAGCTACCCGAACATGATTCGTAACATGTCAGAGTGCAGCGCCATATTGGCTCCGCTCGAGATTGGCAATGAATTTTGTGAATCAAAAAGCGAACTAAAGTTTCTCGATGCCGCGCTCGTCAACATCCCAACTATCGCCAGTGCGACGGGGGCATTTAAGGAAGCGATAGTCCACGGAGAGAATGGCCTTCTAGCGTCCACAGAGGGCGATTGGTTTGACCTGTTAGAAGAGCTTTATAGGGATCCGACTCGAGCGAACAATATTGCCCTCGCGGCACATCGCTCGGTCTCCAAAGTTTACTCGGAAGCGAAACAAGCGGAGCAATATCGAACTGCATTGGATTCCTTGGGGATAAGCAATAGGCTGCCCGCACCCAAACAAGCGCACCCAAAAACTGCCCTCCCCGTGAGCAGTACGTCGAAGACGAAGCCGGAGCGCTTAGCCATTTTGTTGCCAGAACTATCTGTTGGATCCGGCGGACATCGAAAAGCGCTAACGTTCTGTCGAGAATACGCTTTACAAGGGGGGCGCGTAGAAGTTCTATTTGTGTCGTCTAAGTCCACCGCTGAGTTGGTTGAGATGGTGAGGGAGTACTATTTTCGGGACTTTGAACACGTTAGCACTTACGATTCGTACCCCCCGGACGCAGAAGTTGTAGTCGCCACTTCATGGGACACTGCCTATATCGTTAAAGACTGGGACATTCAAGCGAGAAAATTTTATTTCATACAAGACTTCGAGCCTTTCTTTTCTCCGATGAGCACAAGCTATGCCTTGGCCTACAATTCATACCGGCTTGGTCTTGAGCCAATTGCATTCGGCAATTGGAACGCAATGAAATTGAAGAGAGAATTTGGATTGGAGGTTGAATCCATTGGATTTCCCGTAGATCAAGAGGTCTATTTTCCCCGGCGAATAAAGCGATCGGATAATACTTTGCTTTTTTATGCGCGACCATCGCAGCCGCGGCGGCTCTTCGAGTTGGGCCAACAGGCGATACTTAGGTTGCGTCCGTATTTGCGTAACTGGCGGATTCTATACTTCGGCGAAGATAACTATGGTGCCCAAATTCAAGGAATTGAATATTGTGGGAAAAAGACAGATCACAGCGAGTTAGCCGAGCTCTATTCGAATGCAACTCTGGGGTTGGCATTTTCTTCGTCAAATCCAAGTTTGGTTCCATTTGAAATGTTGTCATGCGGTTTACCCGTAATCGACGTTGATATGGGCATCAAATCGTCTGATTTTTCTGGCTGCAATTCTATCGTTTATGCCGAACCCACATTTGACGGCGTAGCTCGCACGATTATGCGAGTAGCAGCCAATCCGGCGCGTTGCAAAGAAATGTCGGAAGACGCTGTCAAATGGGCTAAAGGGTTGCCTACTGATACGGAATTTGCTCGAAGTGTCTTAAGGAAGATGAGGCTACTACAGTGAGAATCAGACTCGCGGTATTCTGTTGTTTTCTTACTTCGTCGTTCTGAGAAAATTTTATCGAGTCCTTCGTTCGTTGAACTTAGTGAGGAGAACGCATGTTGTGGTCGCGGATGTATAGAGTGAAGGCATATTGGTTCGCATTCGCGTTTCTTCTAACGCCGCGACTCGTCTTGCCAGATGATACGGCGCCCATATCAACAACGCCTTTGAGTGGTGTTCCCCTTCAGCCAACCCACGGTAGCCAAGCATACGCACCCCACTCAATCATGAGGCAGGATTGGGTATGGACCGACGGAGTTTCCGATCCAAAGTTCGAGGGTTCACTTTGGTCAAGTGCAACCTACGCATGGCTTGTCATGAACCGAACAATGACTAATTCAACCGTCAACGGACAGGGACACGGAAATCTCGGAAGTGGACCTTTGTCGACGCTATATGTAGCGGCGGCCAGTGACGGGGCCAGCGGAGACGTGGTGCCAATTATGACCAGTTGCCGGGTTGCTCAAACAGGCGGTGTGTGTTTCGGCGGAAACGATGTCGTGCGGAACGAAAGTGGAACGTCCGCAAAGCTTGTGGGGCGGGAAATAGATTTGATGTTTGCGCGCAATTCCACCGATGCCGGGGGTAGCATTGGGCAACCTTACAATGTCTTCAATATCGCGAGCAACGCTTCCGCTTCTCTCGTCGGTGGCATCAACGGTGGTACGTGGGCGAATGGCCACCTCACTTCGGCAATTCGTGGCGCCCACTATGGCGTGAATAGCGGCGATTTGACAACGTCCCACAGCTTTATTAACACAACAAATGGAAAATTTTCTGACGGCGCAATCCTTTTGGGTAGAGGTGTAACACAGGCCCTTGTTTTAGGGGGGCTCGCGTTTGGTACATCACCTTACTTGTACAGCGACAATTCAAACAACATTGTGTGGAATTTGGGTTCTGGCGGCTACCTTACCATTGCTAATTCGGCGGGGAAGAGCCAAGTTACAGTCGATCAGCGTGGCAAAGTTACAGTAGCCGCGCTAAGCGTATCGACACCATCTCCTCCTGCGTCATCGACGTCGGCGTGTACAAAAGGGGACCAGACATGGGACGCGAGCTATATCTACGTTTGCGTGGCGCAAAGCACGTGGAAGCGTGCCGAATTGAAGTCATGGTAGAGACGTGGCAACGTAGTATGCGCATCGACGCATATTCTTCAACCGAGCAAACCTGGCAATGAGCGAAGGCGCATCTTCCACTCGATCCACCTATAACCCCGGAGCGAAAACGCCGATTGTCTCCCCTCCGACGAATTCTTTAAGCGTCTAATAATCTCCATTTTACTGACACCCGACTGCAACTCTGTTAAGTAGTTCACTAGGCCGTCGGAGTCCGGTAGTCTGTTGAACAGAGTCACATATGAGCTGCAGACGAAGTCCTCGTTGTCGAGGACTAGAAGCTCCTTAACGCTTTGTGCCGGCAACCACCGTCGCCCATTTGCGTCGGTGATTACCTTCTTTTTCTCCGGAAGAAGGGTATCCTTTGAGGAATCCGGCGCCGCCGCCGGATTCGTAAGTGACAGCGACTGCATTCGGTCGTACAGCTCGGCTTTTCGAAGTTGATCGCCAGCGTAAATTCTGCTGACAAGCCGCTCGAAAATTCGCTCATCCTTCGCAAGATTTCCGCAGAAGGCCGCGAAGCCATCAACCCACTCGTTCCAGGTCTCAGCACCACTATCATCGATGTGGCTGGCGCTCTCGCTAACCGCTAGTCGCAGCGCATGCGCGAGTTCTTTGTCATCACTATACAAAAACACGCCGTTGAAGCGTTGATAAGTCGACAATATTTCTCGAGTAGCTGGGATATCGCGTGCAACTACGACCTTTCCTGCCGCCAAAGCGTGCACTAATCCGAAGCCAAACCCCTCGACGTGGGATGGTAATACGACAACACTGGCTTGCGCGTACAGCGATTTCATTTGCTCATCGTCAAGCGTTCCTGATCTATACGCTCGCACATTGCCCGACGCCCTGTTATGTTTCCCCAGTACAACAAAGTGCATGCTTGGAAACGTCATGCTAAGAATTTCCGCAGTGGCATCCGATGCCTTGTGGGCAAAGTGGTTGCCCATGATCAACACGTGTTCGCGGGAAGAATTGCTAGTCTTTTTTCTGTAACTACTGAGCTTAGTGGGTAGTAATTTCGTATATCGCGATAAATATTTTGCCTGTGGATACCTGGTGATGAAGGCTTGTTCCGAAAACTTGCTATTAAAGAACAGCCCGCTTGCGTGTCGCGCAACATATTCCCAAAGATCGCCAAGTTGATGCGTTATAGACAAATGACCGCAGTCCTCAGCGATCGTATCGAGCATCCCGAATACGTTAACAGCCGCGAGATTCTCTAGCACGCTGATCGCGCGTACGGTAAATGGTTGTCCGAGTTGCACTCCGATCGCGAATCGTTCGAGCATGATGTGATCCACATCATGCCGTTGCAGCGATTTGAGATGATCGAGATTGTGAAACTCAAACGCTTCCCGAGAGCATAGGACATGGATATCGAACCTAGACGAATGACGTTCATAGAATGCGTTGACAATTGCGATGCTCATTTCGTTCGTTCCATTGAAATGGCACCCGACGGATGAAAGATCAAAGACGATTCTGAGTCGGTTGGCTGCGGTCGGCAAAATGTGGCCGAGACACAACTCTGCACGAAAATGTGCGGACGCCTCGTATCGACGTATCAGCGGTAAGTATTCAATATGCCGCTGAGCCATTTTTTGCAGATTGGCTTCTTGATGTTCTCTGAGATTCATGGCCACTAGGCTAAATGACGCTGTACCGGCGTGATATGCGAACGCGTTATTGACAAGCACAGCTCGGTAGCCGGCCTTATTTGCCCGCAATATGAGATCGTTTTCCTCCTCATAGCCAACGCCGAATTCCGGGTCCAGGAAGCCGAAGTTTGCGATGACGATATTCTTGATGTACAAGTAAAAGCCCACGGCGGTGGGCGTAAAGTGAAACGCGGGCATCGTTCGGCTGAGGAATTTCCAACGCCTAAAGGATTCAGCCGGATCCGCCGTCGCGCCGCAATTTAAATGAGGAAGCGAGCAAAACGAGGCATTGTTCGAGCGCGGACTGGCGAACCCGATCTGGGGATCGGAATACGCGGCGTCAACGAGATTCTTCAAGGTGTCGGGATAGGTCTCGGTGTCTGCGTTGACCAGAATGACGTCGCGTCCGGCTCCGCAGGCGATTTCCAGGCCCTTGTTGACGCTCTTGACGAACCCGAGATTGCGCTCGTTCTCAATAACCGTAACATAGGAGTGCCTTCGGGCGAACGCCTCCAACATCTCGCGCACGTCCGGTTCACCGGGAGAGTCGTTTATTACGATCAAACGCGGGTTGCTGTCCGCAATTTCCTGGATTTGGTCAGCCAGAGAGTTGAGGCAGCGAGTCGCCAGGTGAACGCTTTTGTACACCGGAACGATGATGTCGATGGCCTTGCGATCCAAGGTGCCAACGACGGTATGAGCGTGTTCAACTGCGGTCAGTCTCTCGGAAGCCAAGAAGGTATTCTCAGGGTCTAGTTAATGGAGTTCCGGTGTTGCCCGGTCGTGCTTTTTTTCCGCGAAAGATTTCTCTCACATATACTGCTGACAACTCAAGCGCCCCGTTCGAATAGAAATACGACGCAGGTCATGGTCATCTCCGGCATCCCACACATACAATCCTGAGATGACATATTACAGGGATGGATCACCGGTCGCGGTGATCGGTTTCTCGTTCCGTATGCCCGGGGGCACGGACGAAGCGCTTTGGCAGGCTCTCCTGGCCGGTCGGGATCTCGTCACGTCCGTCGAATCCGACCGTTGGTCGCAAGACACCCTTTTGCATCCCAATAAAGCTGAACCCGGTACTTCTTATACCTTCGCGGCGGGTTCCATCGGCGATATCGCCGGATTCGATGCGGCCTTCTTCGGGGTTTCCCCTAGAGAGGCCGAGCAAATGGATCCGCAGCAGCGAGTGCTGCTCGAGATGACCTTGGAAACATTCGAGCAGGCGGGCATTCCCCCGGCATCGATGCGCGGTAGCCGCTGCGGCGTGTATGTGGGCCTGTCGAGCGTCGATTATGCCTACCGCCGGGCCGACGATTTGGGCGCAATCGACGCCACCACCATGACGGGTAACGCCAGCAGTATTGCCGCCAATCGCCTCTCCTATGTGTTCGACCTGCACGGGCCGAGCATGACCATCGATACCGCTTGCTCGTCCTCGCTGGTGGCCTTTCACCAGGCCTGTCAGTCCATCCGCAGCCAGGAAACGGACTCTGCGTTGGTCGCGGGCATCAGTCTGCACCTGCATCCGTATGGTTTTATCGGCTTTTCCAAGGCTTCGATGCTGTCGCGGCATGGCCGTTGCCGGGTGTTCGACGCAGGCGCAGACGGCTATGTGCGGTCCGAAGGCGGCGGCGTCGTGCTCTTGAAGCCGCTGGCGCAGGCGCTCGCCGACGGGAACCGGATTCTGGCGGTGGTGGCGGGTACCGGGGTCAACAGCGATGGGCGCAAGGCCGGGCTGACGGTGCCCAGCCATGAGGCGCAGGCTGAACTGCTCCGTGAGGTGTATGAGCGTGCCGGTATCGCCCCGGCGGACATCGATTATTTCGAGGCACACGGCACCGGAACTGCGGTCGGTGATCCGCTCGAGGCGCGCGCCATCGGCGAAGCCTTGGGCCGGCATCGCTCGCCCGGCAAGCCGCTGCCCATCGGCTCGATCAAGGGCAATATCGGGCATCTCGAGGCGGCCGCCGGCATGGCCGGGCTTTTCAAAGCGCTGCACGTGCTGCGCGACCGGCGCGTTCCTGCGAACCTGCATGTGCGCACGGTCAACCCGAACATCGATGTCGGTGCCTGGAACTTGGCGCCCGTCACCGAGCCGCTCGATCTGGGGAATGAAAGCCTCGTCGTCGGCGTGAGTGCGTTCGGCTTTGGCGGCACCAATGCACACGCGGTGCTGACCAGTTACCAAGACGTGGCAGGTGCTGATACGCGCGGCGTCCGTCCCGTGGCCCAAGCGCTTCCGACTCCGCCGCTGCTGCTGTCGGCGCGCAGCCCGCAAGCGCTGCGCGATGCGTCGCGCGACATGGCGCAGCATCTGCGCTCCCGCCAGGACCAGTCCGACTATGACATCGCCTACAGCGCCGCGTATCACCGCGACATGTACCCGCATCGGCTCGCGGCGAGCGCGGTTGATCGTTACGCGCTGGCGCACGCGCTCGAGCAGTTCGCCGGCACCGGCTCCGCGGTTGGAATCACCCTGGGCAAGCATCGTCCGGAAGCCTCGGCACCGGCCTTCATATACTCGGGCAACGGCTCGCAGTGGGCCGGCATGGGCTTGCAGCTGTTCGAGGACGATGCGGTATTTCGCGAGGCGCTGATCGAGGTGGATGCCGCGTATGCGGCGCGCTGCGGCGAGTCGATTCTCGCGGAACTGAACGCGGCGCCCGCCGCCAATAGGTTCGACCTGACCGAGATCGCGCAGCCGGCGCTGTTCGCCATCCAGGTCGCCCTGACCCGGACGCTGGAGCGCCGCGGCGTGCGCCCGATCGCCGTCTGTGGCCACAGCGTGGGCGAAGTGGCCGCCGCCTGGGCGAGCGGGGCGCTGACGCTGGACCAAGCGGTGCGCGTGATTCACGAGCGCAGTTCGCACCAAGGCCGCACGCGCGGCGAAGGATGCATGACCGCCGTTTCCCTGGGGAAGGATAGGGCCGTCGATTTGCTGGCCGAGCTGGGGCTCAGCGAGCGTCTGACCCTCGCCGCGATCAACAGCGCCAACGCCGTCACCCTGGCGGGGCCCATCGAGGCGATGACGCAGCTCGAAAGCGCCCTCGCGCAGCGCCATGTCGGGTGCCAGCGGCTCGCCTTGGACTATGCGTTTCACAGCCACACGATGGACCCGATCGCCCTGGATCTCGTCAATGCACTGAGCGGCCTGGAAATGCGGGCGGCGGCCCTGCCGATGTATTCCTCGGTGACCGGCGATCGTGTCGGACCGAACGCGATCGATGCCACGTACTGGTGGCGCAACGTCCGTGAACGGGTGAATTTCGAGGCGGCAATCCGCTCCATGATGGATGCCGGGGTCAACACCTTCGTGGAGATCGGTCCACGCGCGGTGCTCACGGCGTATCTCTCGGACATCACCAAATCGTTGGGCACCGCGGCCTTGGTGCTGCCGAGCTTGACGCGCAAGGACCCGGGCGGCGCTCGCCTGAACGAGCTGACCACGCAGCTCGAACTCGCCGGTGGTTTGCGCGACCGGGCGCGCCAGTTTCCGCTGCGGGGGCAGTTCGTGGATCTGCCGCACTATCCTTGGCAGCGCGAGCGGCATTGGCTCCTAAGCACACCCGAATCTGAGGGCAGGCTGACGCGCCGGATCGTGCACCCGTTGCTCGGCTACGCCCAAGCCGGGGAGGCGCTGCACTGGGAGAGCCAGCTGGATCTGGCCAAGCTGCCGGTGTATGCCGATCACGTGGTCGGCGGCGGCGCCGTGTTGCCGGCGTCGGCATTCGTCGAGATGGCGCTCGCGGCCGGCCTCGAACGCCGCCGTTTGGAACACCGCGCGCCGGACGCGCCGCAGGTGATCGAGGATCTGGAAATTCTGTCACCGATGCTGCTCGAAGCCGAGCGCTCCAGAACCGTTCGTTTCCACCTGCATGCCGACGATGGCCGATTCACCATCATCAGCCGCGAACGCATGCACGACGATCCCTGGCGCACGCATGCGACCGGACGGTTGGTCGAGGAGTGCCTGGCGAGCAGCGTGGCGCCCTTAGGTCTTCCGGCTCGCCCGGCGGACGTCCCGGCGGAAACCCATTATGAGTTTGCGCGCGGTCTCGGATTGCACTACGGGCCGGCATTTCGCACGGTGGCCTCGGCGTGGTATCGGCGCGAGGGAGTCTTAGGGTCGATCACCACGCCGCCTGAGATTGCCGCGGAAACCGCGGCGGCGCTGTTGCATCCGGCGTACCTCGACGGCGCGTTTCAATTGCTTGCGGATCTGGCGTTGCGCGAGCAGGGTGAGGACCCGGCGCAGCGCACCGAACGGTCGGCGTTTTTGCCGGTGCGTATCGCCCGGCTCGAACTTTTCAAGCCGCATTCGCAGGTCACGGCCGCGCTCGCCTCCCCGGTGGCGTCGGGCAACCGCAGCCGGCGCTCCATGCGCGCCGATTTCACCCTCTACGATGCGTCCGATGCGCCGGTCGCTTTGGTCGAGGGCGTGCGCTTCCGGGCGGTCGCCATCCACGCGGGCGCGGCGCATCGGGCGCGCTGGATCAGCACCCGCGCCGTCCCGATGCCCCGCCGCGATTCATTTCGCGCAGCGGTCCTGCCGGCCGTCGCCGAGCTTGCCGGCCACTGCGCCGTACGCCTGCACACGCCCGAACGATTGCTCGCGCGACGGCGCTTCTCGCAGGAGTTCGAGCCGCTGCTCGATGCCCTGTGCGCCGCGTTCGCCGCCCGCGCGCTGCACGAACTCGCCGGTGACAAACCCATTGAGCCGGGGCTGCTGATCGAATCGGGCCGCGTCGCAGTGGAAAGCGCACCGATGTTGCGCAATCTTTTGCAGCTGTTGACCGAGGATGGCATCGTCCAACCCATCGGCAACCAATGGTTGTGGCGCACCGACGTGGCGCTGCCCAAACCCGAAGACATTTGGACCAGTTTGATCACCGACTATCCCGAATATGCGCTGCTCACGGCGCGGGTGGGTGCGTCCGGATTGCGCCTGGGCGCGCGGCTGCACGCGGGCATGCCGACGGGGGGTGGCAAAGCGGTACACCCCGATACGGCCTCGACCTGGGCGGACGGCTGTACGCACCAGGAGGCGGCCGAGGTTGCGCAATCTTTGGCGGACATGCTTGGCCACGCGGCCGCCGCGCTACCCGCGCACGCGCGCCTGCGCGTGCTGCGTTTCGTCGGCGCCGCGCCCGTGGAGGGTCTCGCGCTGGTGCCGCTACTCGATGCGGATCGCTGCGATGTGGTGATCGGTACGGCATCGCAATCCGCACTGGACGATTTGCGCGGGCGCTGGCCTGCGATTGACACGCTGGGCACCCAGATCGTTGATCTGGACGGCGACTCGCTGCCGGCGATTCCGGGCGGCGGTTTCGATATCGTCGTGCTCGGAGAAGGCCTGGCCGATGCGCCGGACCCGAGCCTGCGGCTGAAGAACGCAAGGCGTTTGCTGCGGGATGAGGGACGCTTGGTTCTGCTCGAGAAGCACGCCTCGCGTGCCGCCGATCTTGTGTTCGGGCTGGAGCCGCACTGGTGGCGGGTAACGCGCGATGGCGAGGCCGAGTCGGTACGATCACGCTTGTGCGCGCCGGATGCCTGGCGGGCGCTGCTCGCGCAAAGCGGATTCGAGACGATCGAGGCGGTGTACGATGTGCCCGAGGTCCCGACCGGCCCCTATGTGCTGATTGCACAGGCCGACCGTACCCAGCGGGCGGCGGCGCCGCTGTCACTCAAGCCGGTTCGCACCTGGCTGATCGCCCGCGATACGCAAGGCTATTCGGCCGACCTCGGTCTCGCGCTCGAGGCTGCGCTCGCCGCCTCTGGCCAGCGCGTCGTGACCGTCATCGCCGCACCCATTTATACGCGGATCGATGCGCGGTGCCATGCGCTGGACCCTTCCGACCCGGCGCACTGGAACCGGCTGCTCGCCACGCTGCGGGAGGAGGGTGAGGAGCCGCACGGCTGGATCCACCTGGCCGGCCTCGACCTGGCGACGGCCGCGGCACCGCTCGCGGCGCGTGCCTTGGCTCAAGAATCACGCGCCACCGTCTTTACGGCATGGCTGCAAACCTGCGCGCGGCGCAAGGTCCAGCCGGAATGTTGGGTGATCGCGGCGCATGCAGGAACGGCGCTGCTGCCGGCGGCGGCGAACGGCGCGGCCACGGCGCCGGCGCCGCAGGTCGATGTACTGCGCGATGCCGCGCTCTGGGGCATCGTGCGAGTGGCCATGCAAGAGTTTGCCGATCAGCGCATCCGCTGGCTCGATCTGCATGATCCGCTTCCTTGTACGACCAACGCCGCACGACTGGCCGAGGAGATCCTGCATCCGGACGCGGAGGATGAGATTCTGCTGACGGCGGGAGGCCGTTACGTGCCGCGGCTCAAGCTGGCGGCGCCGCCGGCGCCGCCTGTCGTGACTCCGCAGCCGTCGCGGCCGCCGGTGCAGCTCGATTGTTCGATTCCCGGACCTTTTCGCAACCTTCGCTGGCAGGCCTGCGCCGACTTAAGCCCCCTCGGCGACGATGAGGTCGAGATCGAGGTGCATGCGGCGGGCTTGAATTTCCGCGACGTCATGTATGCCATGGGCTTGCTGCCGGACGAGGCGGTGGAGGACGGCTTCTGCGGTCCGACGCTCGGCATGGAAGTCTCAGGTCTCGTGACCCGGGTGGGCGCGGCGGTGACGGACCTCGCGCCTGGCGATGCCGTGATTGCCTTCGCGCCCGCTTCCTTTGCCAATCGCGTGCGCACGCGCGCGCTCGCCGTTGCCCGCAAACCCGCGCACTGGTCGTTTGCCGCGGCGGCGACCGTGCCGACCGCCTTTTTCACGGCCTACTACGCCCTGCACGAGCTGGCGCGCCTGCGGGAAGGGGAGCGGGTGTTGATCCACGGCGCCGCCGGCGGCGTCGGTATTGCCGCGATCCAGCTCGCGAAGCACCTGGGCGCTGAGATCTTCGCCACCGCGGGTGGTGATGTGAAGCGCGATTTTGTACGGCTGCTCGGTGCCGACCATGTCTTCGACTCACGCTCGCTCGGGTTCGCGGATGAAGTGATGCGCGCCAGCGGCGGCGGCGTCGATGTGGTGCTCAATTCACTCGCCGGCGATGCGATCGCGCGCAACCTGCGGCTGCTCAAGCCCTTTGGCCGGATGCTCGAACTCGGCAAACGCGACTTTTACGAGAATTCGCGCATCGGTCTGCGGCCGCTGCGCAATAACATCAGCTACTTCGGCATCGACGCGGACCAGTTGTTGGCGCAACGCCCCGACACGGCGCGGCGCGTGTTCGTCGACTTGATGGCCTTGTTTGCCGACGGGGCGCTGCATCCCCTGCCGCATCGCACGTTCGATGCCGCCGATGTCGCCACGGCCTTTCGGCACATGCAGGCGTCGCGGCACATCGGCAAGATCGTCGTGACCTTCGCTGCGGATTTCGATCCGCTCGGGGCCTCTTCACCTAAGCTGCCGCCGGTGGCGAGAGCCGACGCGACCTATCTGGTGACCGGTGGCCTGTCGGGCTTCGGCCTGCGCACGGCGTGGTGGCTGGTGCAACACGGTGCACGGCACCTCGCCTTGCTGAGCCGGCGCGGCGCGGCCGCCACTCCGGATGCGGCGCAGATTCTTCAACAGTTTGCCGCGGCCGGGGTGTCTGTCATTGCGCCGGCCTGCGATGTCGCGGATGCCGCCGCGGTGCGCGACACACTCAGCCGCATCGAGGCGCACATGCCGCCGCTGCGCGGCATCGTGCACGCGGCGATGGTGATCGAGGATGGGCTGCTGCGCGATCTGCAACCGGCGCAACTGCATCGCGTGCTGGCGCCGAAAATCCGCGGCGCATGGGAATTGCACGAGGCGACGCGCGATGTGGCGCTGGATTTTTTCATGCTGTATTCGTCGGCGACGACGCTGTTCGGCAATCCCGGCCAGGCGGCCTATGTCGCCGCCAATATGGCGCTCGAGGCGCTCGCCACGGAACGCCGCGGGCTCGGGCTGCCGGCCACCTGCATCGGCTGGGGTCCGATCGGCGACGCGGGCTACCTGGCGCGCAACGAACGCGTGCTGGAGGCGCTCATGGGCCGCATGGGTGGCACCGCGCTTCAGTCCGACGATGCGTTGCACGCGCTCGAGGCGCTGCACGGTTCGTCGGCCGCAACCCTGGGTCTGATCGATTTGGATTGGTCGACGCTCGGGCGCTTCCTGCCGGCCGCGCAGGCTCCAAAGTTTTCTGAGCTGGCGCGCACCGTGATCGGCGAGCGCGCACACGACGAGTCGGCGCAGGACCTGCGCCGGCGGCTCGAGGGACTCATCGGGGAGGCATTGGTCAATGCCCTGACCGAGATCGTGCGCGCCGAAGTGGCGGAAATCTTGCGCATCGTCCCGGAACGGATCGAGCTGGGGACCTCCTTGCTGGACATGGGCATGGATTCGCTCATGGCCGTGGAGCTCGCCACCTCACTCGAGGCGCGTCTGGACATTCAACTGTCGGCGCTGGCCTTGAGCGGCGGGCCGACCATCGAGAGTGTGGTGGAGCGCATCAGCCGGCTGCTGCACCCCGCCGAAGATCATGCCGCGAAGGTTACCGGCGACGCCGCGCTCGAGGCGCAGGTGCTCGTCGTTGCTGAACAGCATATGGGCGGTCTGAGCGCGGAAAATGCCGCCCAGTTCAGCGCCGAAATCGGCGCCGCCGCGGCACCGCTCTCGCTCACCGCGGGGCAGCGCCCATGAGCGGCCCACGCAAGGCACTGCAGGGGCTGACGGCGCCGCTCAAGGAGCGGCTCATCCAGGAAGCCTTGCAGCGGCGCATGCGCAAAACCGAACTGGAACGCAACGCACCGGCGCAGACGGCGACGTTCGTCGCGCGCTCAGAGCACACCGACTCGATCCCCGATAGCTGGTGCCGCTTCGATCTGCACCCGGATTACCAGCAGCTGCGCATTCTGAACGAGGGCGCGGAGAAGCTCGGGGTCAGCAATCCGTTCTTTCGGGAACACGAGGGGATCGCGGGTGCGACGACGGTGATCGGCGGAGAGACCTTCACCAATTTCTCGAGCTACAACTACTTGGGCCTGGCCGGACACCCGCAAGTCAATGCGGCCGCGAAGGCGGCGATCGACCGCTATGGTACGTCGGCGTCGGCGAGCCGCTTGGTCTCCGGAGAGCGGCCGATCCACCGCGAACTGGAACAGGCGCTAGCCGCCATGCACGGCGTGGACGATTGCGTCGTGTTCGTCAGCGGCCATGCGACCAACGTGTCGACGATCGGCCACTTGTTCGGGCCGAAGGATCTGATCGTGCATGACGCGCTGATCCACAACAGCGCGTTGATTGGCAGCCAATTGTCCGGGGCGCGGCGCATGCCGTTCGCCCACAACGACTGGGAAGCGCTGGATCAGCTGCTGACGCAGTGCCGCTTGCAATACGAGCGTGTGCTGATCGTCATCGAGGGCCTGTACAGCATGGACGGCGACGTTCCGGACCTGCCCCAATTCGTCGAGATCAAGCGGCGCCACCGAGCCTTTCTGATGGTCGATGAGGCGCACTCGCTGGGTGTGCTCGGCCGCAGCGGCGCAGGTATCCAGGAACATTTTGGCCTGAGCGGCGCTGATGTGGACATTTGGATGGGCACGCTCAGCAAGACACTGGCGAGTTGCGGCGGCTACATTGCGGGCACGAGCGCGCTGGTCGAGCACCTGAAGTGCGCGGCGCCGGGTTTCGTCTACAGTGTCGGCATGCCCCCGCCGGCCGCGGCCGCTGCCTTGACGGCGCTGCGGCTGATGCAGGCCGAACCGCACCGCTCCCAGACACTGCAGGCGCGCGGCTGGCAATTCCTCGAGGCGGCGCGCGCCCGCGGCCTGGACACTGGGCTCAGCATGGGCCTGTCGGTCATCCCGGCGATCACCCACAGTTCGCTCAAAGCAGCCCGCCTCTCCGAAGCGCTGTTCCGCCGCAAGATCAACGTGCAGCCGATCGTCTATCCCGCCGTGCAGGAGCGTTCCGCCCGGCTGCGCTTCTTCATCAGCAGCGAACACACCGAGGCCCAGATTCAGACCACCGTGGAGGCGCTCGCGCAAGAGCTGCGCCGGCTGTGAGCGGTGCTGCCGCGAAGCCGCCCAAGCCGCCGCGGCTGCGCGCGGTGCTTTGCACCTGCGGCGGGCTGTATGGCGCGCTGGTGCTGCGCCGCCTGCGCGCCTGCGAGCGGCTCGAGATCTGCGCGGTGATCCGCTCCTCGCGCGTGCTGGAACCTGGATTTGGATTCTTTCGCGGGGCGCGGGAGCAAATCCGCCGCAGCGGCTTGCGTTATGCGCTGTATCTCTGGTGTGCCACGACGCTTGCTGACTGGTTGTGCGGCGTGACGGGCATCGGCGCGGTGCCGACACGAAGTGGCGCGGGGCTGCCCGTGCATATCACCCGCAATCTCAACGACGCCGACGGCTTGAAGTTTCTGGCGGCATGCGCACCGGATTTATTGGTCAGCGCCTATTTCAATCAACGCGTGCATGCCGCGGCGCTGGCGCTGCCGAAGCTCGGCTGCCTCAACATCCATCCGGCGCTGCTGCCCGAGGCCAAGGGTGTCGATCCGGTGTTTCAATCGCTGCTGCACGGCGCTCCGCCGTTCGGCGTCACCGCACACTTCATGACCCCGGAACTGGACGCCGGCCGGATCGTGGCGCAGCGCCCGATCGAGGCAGGCGCGCGCTCGAGTGTGTTCGCGATCACCGCGCGGCTGTTTCGCGAAGGCGCCGAACTCCTGGCCACCGCGATCGAATCCATCGCGGGCGGGGCGACCGGCAGCCCCCAGAGCGGTATCGGCAGCTATCAGAGTTGGCCGACGCCCAGTGAGGTTCGCAGCTTGCGCGCCCGCGGCGGCGCGCTGCTGCACCTGGCCGACCTCGTGCGTTTCAAGTCATTTGAAGCTCGAGGAATCAATCCTTAGGACCCGCGGCTATGGCGGGGCAGTCGTTTGCTGCCGCCTGCGCCCCTGGTCGATAGGGCAATTTCCAAAGCGGTTTCCAGACGAATCACGCGCGCCGTCAGATCTTCAATCTTCGCTTGCTGAGCGGCCATCGCAGCTGCTTGAGCGATCACTTTGTCATTCATTTTGATGACCGTTGAGAAAGCGTCCCAAAGCTTATCTATCATGCTCATCAGTCGCTCCGCGCGGCATGATCGGCTTCCATTTCTGAAATCCGCCGATTGGACTCGGCGCAGGACTTGAGCGCCGCATCCAGCGCCGCGTTAGCCTCTTGCGTGGTCTGCTTCACCTGAGCGACCAAACGCATCAATGCCTCGTCGTCGTCGCTCGCGCTATAATGCTCAGCGGCACGTCGAACAAATTCGTTTACCGTCAACTTGGACGCCTTGGCCTTCTTGATGAAGAGTGCTTTTTGCGTCGGCGTTACCAGCAGTGGGATGCGTTCTGTTGCCGCCATAAGATCCTCCATATACGTATGCACATCACATGTGCATAGTACATCCAATGACCATGGTGGAGCAAACCCAAATGCTCGACGCTCCGAAAGTTCCATTGGTCGCCAATTTGAGTACTGGTAAACGATTCCAGCAAGGCCGCGTCAATCCCGTTGCGTTTAGCCCATGTAATCAGCGCCCGACCACTATCTGGATAAAACCGCCAACGCTCAGCGGGCCAGCCATGTTGTGCAAGTTTAATGGACAAAATTACGCATTACGCCACTGTAACGGACAAATGGACGTCCAAAACTGGGTTACGCAAGGATGGTGGACATGACCGAAGAGATCATATTCACCCGCGACCTAGAGGCAGCTCGTCAATCTGGGAACGCGCGCACCCTCGACAATCTCGATTGAGGATTTCGAAGAGGAAATCAAGGCGCGGCACGCCGATCTGATGTCGGGCCGGCCGGAGAATGCTCCGGGTCAATACAAACAGCAGCCGAACGCGGCGGGTAACACCCTCTTCGTCGCACCCGGAATCCATGTCGCAGCGATTTGGGTTCGATAACTGGGTTGACTGCCGCCTAGCTGCGAGCGATTCTAGTCGTGTTTGTCGGCAGCAACATGGCGAGGGACTGTTCCATGGGCCATTTGCTGCTTGCGTAATGGTCTGCTCTGGATCAAGCGACGAGGAGTGGCCCCAACGTGCGGCCAGATCGCGTACTTATAACAAGAGGAATTTCCATGCGTGAATACCTGATGCCGATTTTCGCGGTCACTGTGCTGGCACTGGCCGGCTGCAGCCAGTCGAAGTCGCCCGAAGACGTGTCGAAGGATGTAGCCAAGGCCGAGCAGAAGGCGAGCAACGAGGTGACGAAAAGCGAAGAACGCGCGCAGAGCGCGCTGGATAAATCGTACGAGAAGATCAACGAGCAGGAGATCAAATTCAACAACGACGCCGCACACCAAACCTACAATGTGGCGATCGCAAAAGCCGATGGAAACCGCAAAGTGGCCCTGGCGACTTGCGAATCGCAGAGCGGCGATGCTCAAAAGGCTTGTAGGGACCAGGCGGAAGCCGACTACAAGGCGGCGCGCGCGGATGCCAGGGCCAGCGCAGAGGTGGCCGTGGAGCAGAGGTAACGCGGCACCCCAAGACGCTACTCGGACTTGGAGGGCGAAGTGAAAGCAGTTCGATTGTACGAATACGGTGGTCCTGAGAACCTGAAATATGAGGACAATGTTCCCGACCCGGCGTTGAGCGACGATGCTGTGCTCGTGGAAACCTCGGCGACCAGCGTGAACCCCATTGATTGGAAAGTACGATCGGGCGCACGGCAAAAGGATTCTCCGTTAAAGCTACCGGCCATTCTCGGCAGAGACGTGAGCGGAGTGGTCCGTGAGGTAGGCCGCAACATTCACACCTTCAAGCCGGGTGATCGCGTGTTGGCATTAGCCTGGGAAGCTTATGCTGAGCTGGTAGCGGTTGAAGGCTCCGTTCTCGCCCATCTACCGGATGGATTGGACCTGGTCGATTCAGCGGCCATACCGCTCGTGGCGTTGACGGGTGATCAGCTCGTACGGGTGGCGGCTCGGGCGCAACGTGGCCAGAGGCTTGTCGTGACGGGGGCGTTGGGCAGCGTCGGGCGTGCCGCCGTGCACGCCGCGAAGAAGCTCGGTGTCAACGTCATTGCCGGCGTCCGCGCTCGGCAGCTGGCGGAAGCGCGGACGCTGGGTGTCTTCGATACGGTTGCCATTGACGACGATTCCGCGATTGCGGGAATTGCGATGGTGGACGGCGTTGCCGATACGGTTGGGGGTGAAACGGCCGCGAAACTATTTGGCAGAGTGAAGGATGGCGGAAACTTCGGCTATGCCTCGGTGTTCCCGGACGAGGCATCCAAACTGAATCCGACGGTCACGGTTACCCGGGTGCGCGCGCGTCCCGATGCCTCGAAACTGCGCGAGTTTGCCGATGACGTCCGAGACGGTAAATTCCTACTGCCCATCAGTCGCCGGATGCCCCTTCGCGATGCGGGCGAGGCGCACGCTCTGGCGCAAAGAGGTGGCTTGGGAAAGATCGTACTTGTGTGCCGGTAGGATTCAAACATTAGTATCGGGTGACCACCACGACATCGCCGTCCCGTCGCGTCACGGTCACCCCGATGTTGTTGTCCTGGCGATGCAGGAGCACGTCCACCGAGCCCGTGCTCAAGCGTAAGTTGCGCAGCCGCACGTGATCCAGGAAATCCGGCAGCATCGGGCGATAGAACTTGACTTCACCGGTGCGGTCGAGCAGCTCCAAGCCCAGCGAGGCCTGCAGCAAGCACAGGGGAGTCGCGCTCGCCCAGGCTTGCGGCGAACAAGCCACGGGATATTGCGTCGGCGCGTTGCGCTCGCGGCGCGGGAAGCCGCAAAAGAGCTCGGGAAGGCGGCGTAGGTCCATGTAGGCAGCCGCGTCGAACAGTGCGCCGAACACCCGAGCGGCCGACTTCTGCAGTCCGTACCGGGCGAATCCCATGGCGATGAGTCCGTTGTCATGCGGCCATATCGAGCCGTTGTGGTAGGACATCGGGTTGTACCTGGATTCCGATGAACCGACGGTCCGGATACCCCACCCGCCAAATGTCGCCGGCGACATGAGCGTATGGGCGACGCGCTGAGCGCGCTCGGCCGAGGCAATGCCCGTGAAGAGGACCTGCCCGGCATTCGATGAGATCACGCGGCACGGTTGCTTTGCGCCATCCAGCGCGAGCGCGTACGTCGAGAGATCCTCGCACCAGAACTGCGATTCGAATCTTTCTCGAAGGGACTCGGCCTGTGCGGCGAGGGCCGCGCCGCGCTCGCTGTGTCCGAGAGCCTCGGCGAGGACGGCGGCATGCCGTTTGGCTCCGTACACGTACGCCTGGACCTCGCAGAGTGCGATGGGGCCTTCGGCCAATCGGCCGTCTCGATGGAAGATCGCATCGAAGGAATCCTTCCATCCCTGATTCGCGAGGCCCTCCTTCGTCTGGCGATGATATTCGACGAAACCGTCGCCGTCGCGGTCGCCGTAATGGTCGATCCAGGCGAGCGCCGCCTCGGCGTTCGGCCACAGCGAGCGCACCGTCTCGAGGTCCCCGGTTCGCCGGAAATACTCGCCCAGCAGCAGCAAGAAGAGGGGCGTCGCGTCGATGCTTCCATAGTAGCGGCCGAACGGAACCTCGCGCAGATTGGCCATCTCTCCATGGCGCATCTCGTGCAGAATCTTGCCGGGTTCGGCGTCGCGTTCCGGCTCGACCGCGGTGGCCTGCGTGGCGGCGAGAAATCCGAGCACGCCGCGCGCGATGGTCGGGTCGAGCCAGAGAGTCATCAGCGCCGTAATGATGCCGTCACGCCCGAACGGCGTGCTGAACCAGGGAATCCCGGCATACGGGTAGGGTCCCTGGGGCGTGTCGGTGATGAGCATGTAGAGGTCCGAAACGGAGCGCCTCACGATTTCGTTATATACGGAATTGGAGCTGTCGACGCTTGCGGCGCGTGCGCTCGACTCATGCAAGGAATGGCGGGCGGCGCGCATCCTCCGGTAGAACGTGCGGCCCGTCCATTCGCCCTGCGCCTCGGGCGTGAAGCCGATGCGCACGAATATTCTGCGTGTCGCTCGGGGCCTCAGGGATATCTCGAAGTCCGCTCTCGCCGTGCTCAGTGCTTTTGGCGTTGGATAGAATGCGATCTGCGTGACTCGTTCGATCCGATCGAGACCCTTGTAGCGGAGCACGACGCCGTGATCGCTATCGAGCGCGGCGCCGGACTCACCGCGCGCGCCGCGGCGCTCGCCCCGCACCTCGAATAGATCCGCAAAGTCCGACGCAAAACGGTACGTCAAGCGTAAGCTCAAGGGGCGATCGCTGAAATTTCTCACCACGAGCCGCTCGTAACAGCCGCCGTTCCAGATGAACTTCATGCGGTTCAGGTGAATGTTTTCCCGCCGCAGTGCGATCTTGCCATCCTCGAGCAGATCCGGGTTGCTGAGATCCGCCGTGAACACGGCATTGTCGTCCTGCGTCATCGAGGAGAGCAGCAGCGGCCGCTCTTCCTCCAGAAGCAGCTGCAGCTGCGACAGCATGCGCGTGTCGCGATGATACAGGCCCTCGGGATTTCCAGGCTCCCCGCCGATGTCGCCGCGATGGTCGAACACCGCGAAGGTGTCGTTGTGCTTCAGTGTACGCGTGCGGCGCTGCTGAAGCGTCGCCGAAACGGCGATGGCAAATTGCGGCGCCGGGGCCTCGTCGACCGAATTGGAAGATGTCGTCGGTTCGAACATCGAGGATGTATTCATGCGTTGTCCTGACAAGCCAAGAGGGTTGGCGCGGCTTGTAAATTATTCAGCGAGGAGCTTCGGCGCTCACAACATCAGAGTTTCTCTTACAAGGATCAGTTCCATTTGCAAGCCGACAATGGGTGCCGAAGCGCATAGGATGTGCTTCTACCATGGAATCCTTCAGCCTGCGGGCAATTGAATGAAAATAGCGCAAGTTGCACCGCTCACCGAAGCCGTACCTCCGAAATTGTATGGCGGCACCGAACGCGTGGTCGCCTACCTCACTGACGCTCTGGTCGAGCTCGGGCACGAGGTCACTCTGTTCGCTTCCGGGGACAGCGCCACCAAAGCGACTCTGTCGCCCGTTTGGCCGTGCGCGCTGCGCCTCGATCCGGAGGTGAGGGATCACTTCATACCGATGTTCATGCAGCTCGAAACGGTGGCGCGGCGGGCTCATGAGTTCGACGTGATCCATAGCCACCTCGACTACTTTGGCTATCCGTTGCTGCGCAGACTCGGCACGCCGTCCGTCACCACCCTGCACGGCCGCCTCGATCTTCGCGAGCTGCCGCCTCTATACAGGCTGTACGGCGACATTCCGGTGGTCTCGATTTCCGATTCACAGCGCGTGCCGCTGCCGGAAGCGAACTTCGTCGCCACGGTGCTGCATGGCCTGCCACAGAATCTACTGAGCCAGGGCGAAGGACGGGGAGGATACCTTGCCTTTCTCGGGCGCGTTTCCCCAGAGAAGGCGCCCGACGCCGCGATTCGAATCGCGGCGCGCGCGGGCATTCCGCTCAAGATCGCGGCCAAGGTGGACCGCATCGATCGGGAATATTTCAAGACCACGGTGGAACCGTTGCTTGGCCAGGCCGACGTCGAGTTCATCGGTGAGATCCGCGAGGACCAGAAGCAGGAATTGCTGGGTAATGCCGCGGGGCTTCTCTTCCCGATAGCCTGGCGCGAGCCCTTCGGACTGGTGATGATCGAGGCCATGGCCTGCGGAACTCCCGTCATCGCGTTCGACAACGGCTCGGTCCCGGAGGTGCTGGAAGATGCGGTGACCGGCTTCATCGTGCACAGCGAGGATCAGGCGGTCGAGGCCGTTCGCCGCATCGATACGCTCGACCGAGCCCGCATCCGCGGCGAATTCGAGCGCCGCTTCACCTCACAACGCATGGCGCAGAACTATCTCAAACTTTATGAACGCCTCGTTCAGTCGCCGCGATTGCCGGCCTTGTCCATCAGGACCGTAGCGGACGAATTGCCGGCTCGATCACTGGCCACACGTGGACTTGCCGGGGCCGCTCGAACACGAGACCGAAGCGCTCTGGTAAGCATCCGGATCGCGTAGGACGCTCCAGGGACGACAGTCAGCGAGCCCAGATCGGCCAACAGATCGGCCAACAGATCGGCCAACAGATCGGCCAACAGATCGGAAAAATGGTGTATTATCCGTTCTTTGCAGCCCATTTTAATGGGCTGAAGATCGGCCAAAATGATCATTGAAAGCGTCGCGAGAATTGAGCCCGCCCGACTGGAGGAGCCCACCACCGAAATCGCGGACGTGATCGCCGACTTGGCGGCTGCGTCAGCGACCCTCGGTAAAGCGTTGCACCCGCGCACGGCGGCCAATCTAGCCGATCTCGTACGGGTGATGAACACCTACTACAGCAATCTCATTGAAGGTCATAACACGCGGCCACGAGACATCGAGCGGGCCCTTGCGGGCGAACTCGACAAAGACGAGGGACGACGCAATCTGCAACTCGAGGCAGCCGCGCACGTGCGAGTTCAGAGAGAAGTTGATCGCATGGGAAACGAGGGAGCGTTGCCGCCGCCGGCCTCGGGAGAATTCATCCTCTGGCTGCATCGTGAATTCTATCGCGACGCTCCGGAATCCATGCTTCTGATCAAGACGAAACGGGTCGAGCTCAGAGTGGAACCCGGTAAGTGGAGGACTCGCCATGAGGAGAATGTCGAAGTCGGACGGCACCTGCCACCCTCCGGCGATCGGGTTGCGGACTTCATGCGCTACTTCGAAGAACGCTTTCGCGTTCAAACGATGGGAAGAGCCACGCAGATCATGGCGATTGCCTCGGCTCATCATCGGTTCAACTACATACATCCGTTTCTGGATGGCAACGGGCGGGTAAGCCGGCTGATGAGCCACGCGATGGCGTGGTCCGCAAACATCGGTTCGCGAGGTCTTTGGTCGATCTCGCGGGGACTCGCGCGCGGATTGGAAAGTCGCACCGATTACAAACAGATGATGGATCGCGCAGATTCGCCGAGAGAAGGGGATCTCGACGGACGCGGAAACCTTTCGCAGAAAGCGCTGCAGGAATTCGTCGTCTGGTTCCTCAGGGTATGCCTGGACCAGGTCACCTTCATGAGCGGCCTGTTCGAACTGGACAGTCTCGCAGAACGATTGAAGGCGCATGTGCTCCGTAGTCCAGACCTGAAGCCAGAGGCAGCCGCGCTGCTTCAGGAAGCGCTGATCCGCGGCGAGTTCGAGCGGGGTGAGGTAAGTCGAATTACGGGGCTTCCGGAGCGGACTGCCCGGAGGGTACTGAACGATGCACTCCATGCGGGATTGCTCGCGTCTGAGACTCCAAAGGGACCGGTTTCGCTGCGTTTCCCCGCCGGCGCGCTGGATGATCTCTTCCCCCGGCTTTACCCGCAAACGTAAGATCAAGACGCCCGTTTTCCAGGTATAACAGCTCCGTGCCAGGAAGGACAATGATGTCAACCGATGATTTACAAACCGACCGCATCGATTGGACTCTTACGACTTGGGAGGGCGCCCGCCGGGAGCAGATGCGACGTTGGGGGCGAATGCCGCTGGCTGACATGATTCGGGCGCTCGAGGAGATGCAGGTGCTGGCAGAAAAGCTTGTGAAATCGTCAGCCCAATCTGGTCCCAGACGGGGGTAAATCTGACGCGCTATCGCGCCTCAGAGTTCGAGCGGGGTGAGGTATTTACCGGCTCGAGCCATTTCGGCTGAGCAACTGAATGCCGCTGGCAGCTCTCGGTGTCGGCACGGACAATAAATACTCGTAGATTTCATCCGCCTCTTGACCGGAAAGCACTTCAGCGGAATACGGCGGCATGGCGTTTCGTGGATGACGAAGCTGATACAGGAATGCCGCCTTCGGAATCACCCGCGGAGCGATTTGCGGCCCGCTGGCAACGCCGCCCTGTCCGCTGAACCCGTGACAGGCCGAGCAGCCTATGGACTCGTACAGCGCTTTCCCGGCAGCGAAGGAAACAGCTGACGATGGCGGAGGGACCGATTCAGGCAACTGCTGTGCTCGAGAAGCGATGCTCAGCGAGCAAGGAATTGCAGCGAGGAGTAGGACCCAATCACGAATGCGCACGATGGGTTCCCTCAGCGAGGTTGCGATATGACGTCTATGAGCGCAGGTTCCCCTTTCCTCACGACCGCCAGTGCGCGAGCGATTGCAGGCCGCAACTCATTGGGGTCGGATATCGGTCCCTCCGCGTAAAGCCCCATCCCTCGTGCAATCTGCGCGAAGTCGATGTCAGGATTGCGCAGTGCCGTACCAATCGGCGCTCGATCGAGCCCACGATTATGCCGATTGGCCATGACTTGGACGTGCATGAGTTCCTGGTGATATCCCCGATTGTTGAACATGACATTGAGCAGCGGAATCCGATGATGCGCCGCGGTCCAGAGGACCCCTGGGGCGTACATCAGATCTCCATCGTTTTGAAAATTGATGGAGAGTCTGCCTTCGTCGCGGTTGGCGAGTGCGGCGCCGACCGCCGCCGGCGCGCCATAACCCACCCCGCCGGCGCCCGTGCCTCCCGTATGGCTGTAGTATTTGTCCATCGGCCACAGTCGACTCGCCCAAATGCCCGGCGCGCCTCGATACCCAACGACCGACCAGTCCTCGCTTTTTATCTGGTCCCAAACTTCCATCGCCAATCGCGCCGGATGCACCGGACTCAAATCCCAGCCGACTGCAGCCTGCTCGCGAGCCCTTTGAATCGCGTCTTTGTGATCATTTTGCAACGTGCGACGCCGATCGGAGCGGCGGCTGCTTTTTCTCTGCAAAGAAAGCTCTCGTCTGACCAACTCGATGAAAACCGGCATCGTGACTTCCGGATCACCCGTAATGGCGAGGTTCGCGCTGCTGTATCTCTGAAAATCCTGGTAGTTCGCCTTGATCAGCAGGTCGCCGGTACCAATGCTTACCACCGTGGCTCCGGCAGCGATGCTGGATACCCAAGGCTTGCCGATGACATCCTTGAGTTCGTGCGTCATGCCCCACAGATCGACCGGCTCCAAGGCCAAAATGCAGTCCGCATCCGCCAGCAGATCGCTGCGGCCCGACTGGTTGAGCGGATGGGATCTTGGAAAGTTGACGCGATTGCCGGTGTCGAGAACGGGGGCTTGAATCAATTCAGCCAAACCGACGAGCAAGGGAATGGCGGCGGGCGTGCGCGCATAACGATCTGCGATGATCACCGGACGTTCCGCATTCACCAGGAGCCGGGCCGCCTCGCGCAGCGCACCTTCTTCTCCCTGCGGAGGAGTGTCTCGCGTCAGGGTGGGAATCCTAAGCTTCGCCTCGGCTGATGGTGTGAGCTCATTTTCCTGAAGATCCATATCGACTGTGACCATCACCGGCGCCGCGGGAAGCGCCACGGCAACCTTGTAGGCGCGAACCATCGATTCGGCAAAATGCTGCAGGGAAATGGGTGTGTCATCCCATTTTGTATAATCGCGCACCATTGCCGCGTTATCCTGCACGCTATGATCCCATTCGATGGGGACACGGCGGGTATTCGCATCAAGTGGATCACCCGATAGGATGATGACCGGAACCCGGTCGGCGTACGCGTTATAGATGGCCATCGACGCGTGTTGTACGCCCACCGTTCCATGCACCATCGCCGCCATCGGCTTGCCTGCAATCTTGAAATAGCCGTGAGCCATCGCGACCGAGGATTCCTCGTGACAGCAGAGAAGAAACTCGGGCCTTACGTTGTTGCCGTAGTCAATCAATGATTCTTGCAGTCCCCGAAAGGTCGAACCTGGATTTGCCGCGATATAGGGGATGTCCAGAGTCTTGAGCACATCGACCATGAAATCCGAACCGGATCTGCCAAAGGTCAGCGCCGGGACCTGTACCGGATTCTGCGTCTCTGCCGCCAAATCCGGCGCCGGGATGGCCGGCACTGCCGTCTTGGGTTCTGCGGCATTGGCCGCCGCGGTGGAGACGCCATTCGCGTCAGACGAATCGGTCCGCGAAAGACCTACGGCCGCGCCCGCCAAGACGGTGCGTCCCAGAAAAGCGCGACGACTAACATGAGCAATCCTGGAGTCCGGCTTAGATTTCACGCTTTGATCTTCTCAACACAATGAGGCAACCCTAGAAATTGTAGCCTACGGTCAACCCGAACGTACGCGGCGGCGTGAGCCGGGTGGACAAGCTGGCGCCACTGCTAAGTCCGGTCACGCTGATCTCGTCCGGTACCTGGTTGTCGGTGATGTTCTTGACCCAGGCTTGAGTCCAAACCCCTTTGCCGGAGGTGTAACGAAGCGAGGCGTTCAGCAGTTCATGCGGCACAGCGCTTACGATCGGCACGTTGGAAGGAGTGAAATATTCACGTCCCGTATAGGTCGCATCGAAATGCGCCAACATCGCGCCATCGAATGCGTTCCAGTTGTAATCGGCCCCGACGTTAACCACGTACGGTGGCGCGCGGTTGAGATAGTTGCCGGTGAGATCTTGCGAGCCCGGGGGGTAACCTTCGGCGGCGCATACCGGACTGGTCGGTTGGAGCGCTCGATTCGCATCGGCGTTGCAGAAACTGCTGTACTGCGCATGGATCAGGGACATGCCGAAATTCACCAACAGATGATCGGTGACCACCGCCTCTGCGCTGGCTTCGAGTCCGTACAGGCGTGCGTCGGCGGCGTTGGTGATCAAGATGACGTAGTCGGCGTTCTTCTGCTGAACCTGTAAGTTGTCATAGTCATAGTAATACGCCGATAGATTCGTCCGGAACCGATGATTGGCCCAGTCCTTTTTCAATCCGACTTCGTAGTCGGTGATCTTCTCGGGCTGAAACGCGGGCTCGACGCTCGGTGCGAGCGGCGGCTGGTCGCTTCCCGGGTTCCAGCCGCCGGATTTGAATCCCTTCGTCCATGTTCCATAGAGCATGGTGTCCTCGAAGGGTTTGTAGGTCAGCGTAACGCGTGGTGAGAAATTCGAATAGTCAACATCGCGCCGAGGAAGAAACGCGTAGGACGGAATGGGATAAGGAAACGGCGGCGCAAGGATCAACCCTTGTTGAACCGGTTGCAGAGCGGTGATATCGGCCTCCGTCAGCTTGTCTTTCGTGTACCGACCTCCGAGGGTCAATGCCCATTGATCGGTGAAATCAATTTCATCGTGAATGTAGCCGGCCAACGACTGGGTCGTCAGATTGGCGCCATATATTTCATCCTCATAGTATTGCCCCGGCGCTACATTGTGGCCCCCGAGATTTTCCGGATAGCCCTCTGATACCTGCACCATGGAAAAATCGGTGTCGTCAAAGAAGTAGAGTCCGACCACGAAGTGCTGGTGCCACATGTTCCCCACGAGCTGAAGCTCTTCGCTGGTGGAGTGCAGCTTCTCAAAGACCCCGTTGGTATTGATCTGCGCCGGCGTATAGTCGGTCGGCACCTGCTGCGCATGATCTGTGTAGCGATATCCGCTGATGGACCGTAACAACAGTTGGTCATTGAGTTCGTACTCTGCCGTTACGTTCGCGCCATAGGCGTTATCGTAATAGGTCGGAGGACTGTCTTCGTCGATGTCGTTCTTATGACTCGCCAGGGGATATCCGGCCAGCACACCGACGGGAATATTGCCGTAAACCTTGGTGGGAACCCCATTGATGACCAGCGTCGTCGGCGCCACCAGAGCGGTGAGTTGCGCGGGCGTGAGGGCTTGATTGTAATTTCCGCCATAGACAGCCGAGAAATTGGCATCGTTCTCATTGAAGTAGTCCGCGCTTGCGAGCACCGTCAAGCGGCTGGTCGGTTTCCACAGCAACTCGGCGCGAACCGCGCGGGTTTGCTGGTTGTTGATCGGTGTACTCGTGTAGACGTCCTGGCCGTATCCTCCGCGCGAGACCACATCACTCGCCACGCGAAATGCCAGGGTGTCGTCCAGCCGTGCTCCTACGGCGCCCTGTACTTCGACAAGACCGTAGTTGCCGCCAGTCAGTTCGAAATAGCCGTTCAGTCCTTTATCCAAATCCGGCTTTTTGGTGACGATATTGACAGCCCCCGCCGTCGCGTTGCGGCCATAGAGATCGCCCTGCGGTCCTTCCGCAATTTCAATGCGTTCGAGGTCATAAAATGAACCCATCACGCCGTTGAGCGAGGCCAGGTAGACGCCATCAATGTAGGTGGCCGTTCTTCCTTCAAACCCGGGGGCAACCTGATCGTTGCCGATTCCGCGGATGGTAATTTGGCTCTGCCCATTGGCTTGTCCGAAAAGCACGGAAGGCAAGTTGAGCGTGACGGTGGTGATATCGGCGGGGCCGGCACCTTTGAGGCTATCGCCATCAATCGCTTGGATCACGATAGGCGTACGTTGCGCACTGGTCTCGCGTTTTTCTGCCGTCACCACAACTTCCTGAAGTGCCTCCGGCGAGCTGGTCGCTGAAGGTGCCGCGGAAGCATCCTGTGCGTCAGCCAAACTCGGCGCAAGCCAGCCGAACGACAAGGCTAGACAACTGGCGCCCCACATCAAGGATAGTGATTTCATGAACCCCCCGGTTTTGCGCACTGAGGATCTCTTCGGCCACCAGTACGACGATGCTTATTGGAATCGAGGATTTTCCCTTCCTGAACTTTCTAAATCGATCAAGAATTCATTTACCGATAATTGTCATATTTATCGATATTTTATAGAGTGTCAAGATGCTGAACAGCACCCAACGGCGAGGATTGGACGCAGACCCATCCGCAGTTATGATATATCTTCAAAAACCCATAGCCGTCGGTTTCCCCATGGATCTGAAGCAACTGAGAAATGTCGTTGCGGTTATCGAGAGCGGCAGCATCGGAAAAGCCGCGCAGGCCCTGGCCATTTCGCAGCCGGCGCTCACGAAAAGCATCCATCGGTTGGAAGAGAGTCTCCAGGTTCCGCTTTTTCTTCGTGACGCGCGTGGCATGCATCCCACCATTTATGGTGAATGCCTACGCGCCCACGCCCAAGCAGTGAATGTGGGCGTCGCCCAAGCGCTCGCCGAAATCAAGGCGCTAAGAGCCGGGTCCAGTGGTGTGTTGACCATCGCGGTACCGCCCTCGGTCGCCTTGGAGATCTTGCCCGGCGCGATCCTCATGCTCACCCGCGAGCGACCCCGGCTTCAGGTCCGAGTGGTGACTTTCATGGATGATCCGTTGCCTCAACTGTTGATGGGCGAGTACGACTTCATCATCGATGTCCTCAACGGCGACGCCCCCCGCCAAGCGGGCCTCGAGCAACGTGTTTTGTACCAAGATCGACTCGCGATCATGTCGCGCCTAGATCACCCCATCACGCAACTGCCTGTTGTCACGCCGCATGACCTTGAGCCCTATCAGTGGGCGGTTCCGCGCGCGGAGAATCTGGATCGCCGCCGCCTCGAAAGCTTGTTTGAAGCGGAAGGTCTGGCGCCCCCACATCCTGCCATCGAGTGCAGTTTGACGGATTTCCTCGTGGCCGCCGTGATGCGAAGCGACTATCTGGCCATCACCGCCAAACTTTGGGTTCAAGCGTCAGGCAATGAAGGGCGCATCGCCATGACCGACATGGATTCGCCCTTCATGCAGCGTTCAATCGGCATTATTTGGCGCGAACATCAGGTCTTGTCGCCATCCAGCGTGCTCCTGATCGAGGCGCTTGAAACCGCGTGTCGCCGGCACGGCTTGGCGCCGCCCTGAAATTCAGAAAGGACTGCATGCTGCCACGAACTCTCGACTACAACGGGCTCTGCACCAGCTTTCGGTGGGAGATTCCGCCTCGCTACAACATGGGCGTCGATGTTTGCGATCGACATGCATGGGGACCCGCACGCACCGCGCTGATCGTCGAGGGCGATGATGGCCGCAGCCGACGCTATACCTTTCACGACATCAAATATCTCTCGAATCGTTTCGCGAATGTGCTGGGCGCCATTGGCCTCGAGCGCGGCGACCGGGTGGCAGTCCTTTTGCCGCAATCCCTGGAAGTGGCAATCACGCATCTCGCCAGTTTCAAGGCGGGTTTTATTTCCCTTCCCCTGTTCGCGCTGTTCGGCGAGGAGGCGCTCTTCTACCGATTGCACGACAGCGGCACGCGAGCGTTGGTCACCGACAGGGCGGGCTTGGCGAAACTCGCGGGGATTCGCGCCCGACTGCCGATGCTGGATGCGATTTTTTGCATCGACGGCGACGCCGAGAACGCCTTGGATTTTCATGCTCTGCTGGCAACGGCCGGCGAAGACTTCGCGCCGGCGGACACCGGGCCCGACGATCCTGCGGTGATTATCTATACTTCGGGCACCACCGGGAACCCGAAGGGGGCGCTTCACGGCCATCGCGTCCTGCTCGGCCATCTACCCGGCGTCGAGATGCCGCACCATTTCTTTCCTCAACCGGGCGATCTTTTCTGGACACCGGCCGACTGGGCCTGGATCGGCGGTCTATTCGACGTGCTGATGCCGGCCTGGCATCACGGCATCCCGGTACTGGCGCGGCGCTTTACGAAGTTCGATCCACAGCAGGCGATTGACCTGATGGCGCGGCACGAGGTTCGCAATGTCTTCCTGCCACCGACCGCGCTCAAGCTCATGCGCCAAGCCGGCGTGAGGGCAGACGGTGTGAAGCTGCGCACGATGGCTTCCGGTGGGGAAACCCTGGGCGCGGAGCTGCTCGATTGGGCGCGAGCAACATTTGGCGTCACCATCAATGAGTTCTATGGTCAGACCGAATGCAATGTCGTCATCGGCAACGATGCGTCCCTGATGCCTGTGCGGCCGGGCTCGATGGGCCGCGCGATCCCTGGGCATCGAGTCGCGGTGATCGATGAGTTGGGCAACGAACTCACGAGGGGCGCGGTCGGATCCATCGCCATTCGACGACCCGATCCCGTGATGTTTCTCGGGTATTGGAACAAACCCGAGGCGACGGCGGCGAGGTTTGTCGGGGATTGGATGCTGACCGGCGATCTTGGCCGGCAAGATGAGGACGACTATTTTTGGTATGTCGGACGCGACGATGATGTCATCACCAGTGCGGGCTACCGGATAGGTCCGGCGGAGATCGAAGAATGCCTCATTGGGCATCCTGCGGTGGCGTTGGCGGCGGTGATTGGCGCGCCCGATCCGCTGCGTACCGAGGTGGTGATGGCTTATTTGGTGCTACGCCCCGGCCACCATCCGTCCGAGTCGCTCAAGACCGATGTGCAGGCCTTTGTCCGCAAGCGCCTGGCCGCGTATGAGTACCCCCGGCGCATCGCCTTCGTCGATGAGCTACCCATGACTGCCACGGGCAAAATCATGCGCCGCGTTTTACGCCAGCGTGCAATCGATGAGAGCTGAATGGCCCATCTAAGCTGATTGCTCAACGAGGCGCTGTCTTTGATTGCCGAGTCCTTCGATACCCAGCGTCATCACCTGGCCCGCGGCGAGAAAGACCGGCGTTGGCTTCATGCCCAGGCCGACGCCGGGTGGCGTTCCCGTTGCGATAATATCCCCCGGATAAAGGGTGATGAAGCGACTGACGTAGCTCACGAGTTGACGCACGGAAAAGACCATGGTGCGGGTGTTGCCGTCCTGCATGCGTTTGCCGTCAACATCGAGCCATAGTCTCAGCTGCTGTGGGTCAGCGATTTCATCTTGCGTCACGAGCCAGGGGCCGGTGGGCCCAAAGGTATCGCAACCCTTGCCTTTGTCCCATGTCCCGCCGCGCTCCGACTGGAATTCCCGTTCGCTCACATCGTTGATGACGCAGAAGCCCGCAACGTGTTTCAGAGCGTCGTTTTCGCAGATGTCAGCGGCGCGTGTGCCAATGATGACGCCGAGCTCCACTTCCCAATCGGTTTTCACCGATCCTCGAGGGATTCGCACATCATCGTAAGGCCCGGAATAGGCGCTGAGCGATTTCAAGAAGATGATCGGCTCCGGTGGAATCGGCAGATTCGCCTCGCGTGCGTGGTCCTCATAGTTGAGACCGATGCAGACGAAGTTCAAAGGCCGGGCAACGCAGGGGCCAATTCGCGAATTCACATCAAGGATCGGGAGTTTTCGTGCGTCGATGTTGCGAAGACGATCGAGTTCCTCAGGCGCAAGCGATGTGCCATCAATGTCACGAACGAACGCGGAGAGGTCGCGTATGGTTCCGTCTTGCGCCAAGAGGGCCGGCCGCTCGGCTCCAGCCAATCCAACCCGCATCAGTTTCATTTGTCCCCCGAGTTTTCCGTGTCACCTAAGGTTCGATGAAGACTCATCTGGTTCGTCGTTCTCCAGAACGATGGCACGGACCGGCGAGGCTTCCACCCCATGCAAGGCAAGCGGGAAGGCAATGAGGGTCACCAACTTGCGCCTGACCGACTTCAAGTTGACGAGATTGGTCAATGTCAGAATCCCACTGCGCACCAAACGCGACTCGAACATCTGCGCGTGATCGGTCTGTGGCGGCGCCGAGCCATGATAGAAATCAATTCCGACGATGACCGGCTTCTTGGCGATACACCAATCGAGCGCTGCCGGAGTCATGAACGGGGACTCGCTCTTCCAGGTTTTGACATCCAATTGCTCGAAACCGTCGTTCCAGTCCGTCCGGATCAGCAGCCGGTTTCCCGGCCGCAGAATCTGTCCAACCGCCTTTTCCAGATCAGCGTCGTCGATCGCTTTGAGGGTCCTGCCCGTCACGTCAGCGACCACGGCGTCGCCGATAAAGTGATCGAGCGGCAGATCATGGATCTGTTTTCCTCCCTCGATCCAGTGCTCGGGGGCATCGATGTGGCTGCCGGCATGCAGCCGCATTTTCACGCCGCGCGCCACCTGGCCGACACTGTCGGGGCTGCTTCTGTCGATGAGTTGATCGATCTCGAAACCGCCGGCTTTTCCGGGAAAACGATCAAGCAAGGCTTGCGGCAGATTGTTTCGGTAAGTGGCCGCATTGAGAGGGAAGCTGATATCGACAATTCGCCGCGCGATGTGGACCATCAGTCGTCTCCCGTGTGCAAGAGATCCATCAAAACGTCTGTGCGCCCAGTTGTCGCGCCATCCAATCGGTCATCAGCGGCCTTACTTTGTAAGGAATGTTGTCGCATACATGAGAGCCTTCGGGAAAAATCACCAATTCGGCGGCGGGACCGGCGGCATCGCGAATGCGCTCCGCTTCCGATGCACGCATGACCTTGTCCGCGCCGCTATGAATGATCAAGGTCGGGCATAGCGTTTGGTCGAGGATTCCGGCCAACGTGAAATCCTTCGATCGTTCACGCGCCGCCTCAAAACTCTCCGAGCCGAATGCAAAGCGCAACGCTTCGTGCAGGGCGAAGGGCGCTCGATCCCAGGTATCGAGCAGGTCGAAGAAACCGCCCGCGCTGATACAGGCTTTAACCCGCTTATCCCGTGCCGCGACGCGGGGAGCCGCATAGCCGCCCATGCTGCGGCCCCAGATGCCAAAGCGATCGGCGTCGATCCTGGGGTGCTGCTCGAGCGCGTCGAAAATTGCGCCAACCGGTTTCTCGAAATCTGGCCGCAGTTTCTGCTTGCGCCAGGTAAGGCTTTGACCCGGACCATCGTAGCTGCAGGTGGCGAGACCGCGTTTCAGGAATTCATTTTCGAGCGTATGGAATTCCTCCTTCGTCGAGTCCGCGCCGGCGTTCAGAACAACGCAAGGGGCCCTCGTAGTCCCGATCGGAATGCGCAGATTTGCCGGAAATGTAATGTCTTCGAAGGAAATTTCCAAAGGGAGGATCGGCGGTCTCAAATGCGGCATGCCCTTGCGGGACGCGGCGTGCTGACGCATCTGCAGACGGGCTTTTTCTTCAGGGTCTTCGAAAAGCACCGCCTGCCCGGTATGGTAATAAACGGCGGCCCGCGCGTAAGCCTCGCCGGCAGAGATCGTTCGTCCTTCGCTGATGGCATCATCCCCCAGCTTTTCATGCTGGGATGCCATCCGTTCCCATGCTTTCGGCCAGTCGCTCCATTCTGCCAAGCCATTGAGGGCCAACAGAAAATCGTTATGATCAACCCCGGAGGCGAGGAGCCTGGGCAGATGGAACAGAGCTTTTTCTTGAATTGAGTTCATCCGGACCGCTGCCTGGGCGCCGACACCGAACGCAACCGCGCCTGTCGAGTGCCTCTAACCGATTAGGGAATACTTTTCGTCATTTCTGGACTAGAATATCGATAGTCAACCACAAATATCGATGTTATATCAATGACTCGACAATTTGAAACAACCAACGTGCGCGTGGACAGCAACATGGAAGTCGAAGAAACCGCCAAGACCCTCACCGAAGTCATCGTTAGCCGGGTCAGAGCCGACATTTTGCGTTGCCGACTAAAGCCAGGCGATAAGCTTCGGGTCGAAGAGTTGCGGGCTACTTACGGCGCCGGTGGCTCACCAGTCCGCGAGGCGCTCTCGCGCCTCACGTCCGTTGGGTTGGTTCGTGTCGAAGGACAACGCGGTTTCACGGTCGCGGAAGTCTCGACGGATGACCTATTGGACTTGACCAGGATGCGCATTTGGGTTGAGAGCGCGGCCATCCGCTCATCGATCCGCCTTGGCGACCGAAACTGGGAGGCGGAGATCCTCGCCTCCGCGCACCGGCTCGGTGACGATCAACCCAGAGTCTCGGCGGACGGTGGGGCGGGTTTAGAGCCGGACTGGGAGCGACGGCACCGAGAGTTCCACTCGGCCTTGGTGCGCGCCTGCGATTCGCCGCGCTTGATGCACCAACGGGATTTGCTCAGTGACTTGAGCGATCGATATCGTCATATGTCGGTGGCATCTGGAATTGGAGGGCGGAATCCGGGCGCCGAGCACGCGGCGATTGTGGCCGCGGCGCTGGCACGAGATGCCGAAAAGGCTGCCCAGCTGATTGCCGATCACTTTCTGGAGACGGCACGAATTGTTTTGATAGGCACGGGGACCTCGACCAGCTCCGCGAGTACGCTTATCGACGAGTTGCGCCGGAACTTGCTTCAATAGCATATGAAACCTGGGTCATCCACGGTTCCGCAGGCGCGAATAAGACCTTTCATGACGAGCTAACGTCCACCATGCAGTCCGCTATCGATAAGAAGCGGGCATGGCTCATCGTCGCCATGCTCTTCTTTTTCATGTTCGTCAATTTTGCGGACAAGATTGTCCTCGGCGTGACGGCTCCGTCCTTGATGCGCGACCTGAATATTTCGCCGAGCCAATATGGCTATTTGGCGTCCGCTTTTTTCATCGCCTTTGTCGCATCCGCGATTCCCGTGGGCCTGATCTCGGACCGCATCAGTAACAAACTCCTGTTGGGCATCATGGCGGCCATTTGGTCCGCAACTCAACTACCCATGATCGTTCCAACGACCTTCGGTGTGCTTCTCGCCAGCCGTGTGGTCTTAGGCGCAGCAGAAGGACCGACCACGATGTCGGCGCAACAAGCCGTCTATAAATGGTTTCCCAATAACGAGAGGACGCTGCCCGGCAGCGTGATGAATCAGCTCGGCTCTTCCGCGGGGATATTTATCGCAGCGCCGGTGTTGACCTGGATAACTCAATCCTACAGCTGGCACGTCGCGTTCGGATCGCTGGCTGCCATCGGCGCAATATGGTGCGTGGCATGGGCGTTCGTCGGCAAGGATGGTCCAATCGGTGCCTTAGAATCGCGCGCCGTGCCGGATCAACGTTGGACGCCGCTTTCTTACCTGCGCGTCGTGAAGAAATGGACCTTCATTGGAGCCCTCAGTTGCGGATTTGCGGCGTACTGGGGAATCACGCTGCTTACGACCTGGGGAATCAACTTCTTCGTGAAGTCGCTTCATTACGCACCCTCTCGTGCCGGGTGGTTTATCTCGATTGTGGCAGCGGCGGGGGCGGTCATCGGACTGAGTGGCGGCTGGATATCCCAAATCATGAGCACCAAAGGGATGTCGAGTCGAATTTCCCGAGGATTGATCGTCGGCAGCGTCACGCTGACCTCCGGGATTTGCATCGTCCTAATGACACAAGTTCATTCGCCCTCGCTTCAGATCGCGCTTTTCGTGGCGGCATTTTCGGTGACGAGCACCGTCTATACCCCTTGCTATGCCATGATCGCAGAAATAGCTCCACTCAGTCAGCGTGGGGGGGCTTTTGGAATATTCACCGCTCTGATGTGCTGCGGTGGCATCATCGCTCCGAGCGTCATGGGCCTGGCTGTCGAGTATGGCGGTGGGTATCGATCAGGCTTCATGGTGACCGGCTGTATGACGGTTGCCGCCGGCATTGTCGGCTTGTTGGCGCTAAACCCCGAAAGAGACCGACAGGCACCCGTGGAGCGGTGAGAGATCCCAAGAACTGAGGCGATGGCCGGCCCGGGCCATCGCCTCCCGATCCGCCCGATCGACTAATCGACGATGCCGTCCGAGGTCAGCTGTGCAGCAATGTTTTCCAGGATCGTCTGCGTGAGAATACCGATCCAAAAGTTGCAGTGGTGCGCGGTGGCGTAGTTGAACTCCACGGCGGGTCTCGGTGTGTTCAGGGATTGCACATTGCCTGCGAGCAGATCGAAGGGCGCCCAGGACGGCGTCTGGCGCGAGTTTGGATTGCCGCCATTGGCAAAAGCCGTCCAATAGCTTTTCATCGACGTGGCCAGGGATTGTTCGCTGCTGCTCAGGGCCGACGGGGCCCCGCCCAGCGTGAACAGAAATTGCAGTTCGTCGGTGTGCGTGGCGCCATAGGGAAAACTCACCGCGGGCAACAACGTGGTCGGAACATTTTCGTCATTGAACTCATAGGCGAAGGTCGGTACCGACAATGAAAACAGCTCATTGGTGATGTTGGCGGTGCAGCTGAATATCCCGTCGGTGAGTACCGCGCCCAAGGCTTCGCCCGGACCGGCGTAGTTCGACAGCGGGTACTCGCGCAGAATCTCCTGACTGATCATATTCACTTCATTCGCATTGCTGCCGCTGCTGGTGCCGGCCGTGGTGCTCGTGGTGGGCAGAACGCCGGACTCCTCGGTGACCAGAGCGGCGGCGATTCCGTGGATGGCGATTGGATACTCCGCCGGCGTAATCGTTCCCACCGCAGGGTTCAGATCGAAGCCGAGGGCCACGAACAGCCGGCCCTCATCATGATTGGTCCCTTCGATGACGGGCACATGATTGTACTGCCCCAAGGCCACCGACAATATCGGCTGCTGAGGGATCAGCAGCCCGTCCACATTGGGAAAGAACGCGGCCAGCGACAGCAAGCTCGCCGCAGAAGTGATAGTGGCCTGTTCGGCGAGAATGGCGTCAACGGAGGCGTTGCGCAGGCAGGCAACCGTCTCCGCATTGGTCGACTCCCCGCAGCCGAGTGCGCTGACAATCGTGGCCCCCGAGGCTTGAGCGCCTGCCAACGTCGGCAGGGGTACGGCGCAAGGACCGCTCTCAGTGATTGCGCGCTGGAACAGCCCGGCACCCTGGGGTGAAACGATCGCGGCGCAAACGCTGAAGCCGCCGGCCGATTCGCCGAATATCGTGACGTCGTTGGAATCGCCGCCGAAAGCACCGATATTTTGCTTCACCCATTCGAGAGCCAGCAGCTGATCTTCGAAACCGTAATTGCCGGAAACGCCATTGGCCGATTCCGCGCTGAGCGCGGCGCTCGCCATATAGCCGAGTATGCCCAGACGGTAGTTGATGGTGACGACAATGGTGTTCCCTTGGACCGCCGTGTTCGTGGGATCGTAGAGGCTGCCCTCGCCGTCGACGAATGCGCCGCCGTAGAAGAACACCATCACCGGCAGATGATTCTTGGCCGAGACGCTGCCTCCAGGCACATAGACATTCAAAAATAGACAGTCTTCACTAGTGCTTGCGGTTCCAAACGGCGACGCGTTCTGTGGACAGGCAGTGCCGAATGACGTCGCGTTCACCGTGCCCGATACGGCGGCCGGCGGAACCGGCGGCGCAAAGCGCAGCGCGCCCAGCGGCGGCGAGGCAAAACGAATTCCCAAGAAATCAGTGATGCCGCTCGCGGCGATGCCGGCATAGGTCTGCGCCGGAAAGGCGCCGTTCGGTGTCGTCACCGTCGGTGCTGCAGCGCCGGCCTGAAGCGCGCCCAACATTGCGGCGCCGACGCAAATGGATTGCAATATTTTCAAAGTAGAGATTGTCATCGCGTTTCCCCCCGTCATGTTGAAATCCGGACACGATGGATCGACGCTATCACGGCTGAAACGCCGTTCTCCAGCCTTTGGAGAAGGTTGGCGCGCAGAGCAAACTGGTTGTCGCCGCGGATCATTCATTTGGGCGCCGGCGCCACGCCGCATCCACCACGTTCTCGGCCTGTTCGGTGACGTCTGTCATAATTGGTCCATTGAGCATTGCAACGATTGCAACGACAGGATTGAGGTGTTCATGTTGATCAGATCCCTTTTTATTCTCCTCCTGGTTGCCGTCGGTGCTGCCGGTGCCGCCGCGCCGGCGGGCGCGGCGACGCTCGAGGCGCAGACCGCGGAAAAACTACAGCAGATTCGCGCCATCCGCCCCGGCCAGGGTGATCAGGCCGACGATGCGTACAACAAACAGCTCGATGCCGCCTGGGAGTTCTTCAATACCAACAAGCAACAGGTGCTGCCCATCTTGCGCAGACTGCTGAAGGCGGAAATTGAAGCGCGCGAGCCCAATAACATGGTTTTGCTGGACATCGGCTGGTACTTGCATGAAAGCGAGCTGCCGGATGGGAGGACGCTGGGCCGGGAAGCGCTATTTCGTTTGGATCCGCGCGCGCCGATCATCGAATGGAATCGCAAGGAATTCTTCGAGCTGGTGCATGGGGCCGCGGAAGATCACGATCCGCGGGTGTTGACGCTGATCGATAGCGAGTTTCTCCGATCCGACAAGAAGATCGTCATCCCGGAGCATTCCCTCGAACTGGACGGTACGGTGGTCTGCGTTTTTCTCTACGGAGCCTATGGCGCCGACGCCGAGTCGGCCGTGCGGGCCAAACTCACTGATCGCTCGAGTGCGAATCGAGCCATCGAAATCCTCATCTGGCTTGGATCGCCGGAGTCGCTGCAAGCGGTGGGCGCCGCGCTATCGGCCGCGCCGAATTACGAGACACTCAGCCGCGTGGCAGCTTACATGATGCAAGCGGCCGGCCCTGCAGGCAGAGACTTCATGCTGAAATTGGATCCTAAGATGCTGGATGCGCAAGGCCGTGACTTTCTGTCCAAAAATCGCGGCGCCGTTCAAGCCACGACGTTCGACAGCATCCGCAAGTCCAGTGAAAGTCTCCCCGGGGACAAGCGACTCTCGGATGACGAGGTCAAAACCAGGTTGAACGCCATGATCGCCAACTTCGGCAAGGCTGATCGCACCAGCCCGTTGGCCATTCTCGATTCCGGACTGCCGGGTAATTTCCTCATCGCTCAGTTGCTCGAGGCGCGACACCGGTCTCTATATCGCTTGTCCGATGAAGCGCTCGGTGATGTGGAAGTCACGAATTCGCTGATCAATGGGCTGCGTTATCGAAATCACTAGATCGGCCCCGCGGGCACCGAACGCGATTTCTGCTTTCTCATCCGGGTGAGCGCCGCCCTAACCGGCACGTCATAGAAATGATAGCCGGCCAGCGCAACCGCCGTTGCGAACGCGATGGCGAATGCGATCCATAAATACGCGGACACCTCCATTCGCGAACCGACGAATCGCTGTGCCCTTGCCAGCCACATGAAAATCGGCATGTGAATGATATACAGCGGATACGAAAGCATTCCCAGCCAGACCAGAATCCTGCTCTGCGAGCCCGACGCACGTTCCCCCATCGCCAAGATGATCACCGCGGGGTAGACGATGGCAATGTCCGCGAAATCGACGACGGCCGTCGCGAGGCCCTGCGTGGGCATGGCGAATGTGATCACTATCAAGATCGCCAGCACCGACGGCGCCACCGGCGGCGATCGAATTCCACCGCCTGCGGCAATTCGACGGATGAGAACGCCGGAAAAAAAAGGAAACACGACACGCGCAAATCCCCACCCGACCTCTGCCACGTGAACGCCGAAATCGGCGGTTTGATAATGAAAAATCCCGATGGATTCCACGACGAGGGAGACGATGACGATGATGATGAGGCGCCGCGTCGTAAGATGTTTCGCCATGAATCCGTAGACGACGTTGATGAATATCTCGAAGAATAGCGACCAGCTCGGACCATTCACCGGCGTAATGGAACTGGTGCCCGGGAAAACATCCGCCTTCAATAGCGGCAGGCAGAGGGCCGCCAATAAAAACATGACTCCGACGATCCAGGCGGGCAATTCGCGCGCGCCCGGACTCGTGGCGATCACGGAAATTCCCAGTACCGCTCCCACGATGATCATGGGATAAAGGCGGATGACACGAGTCTGGAGGTATTCGAACCGGTTTCCCAGCAGGAGTCGGGCTTCGTATGCATACGCCACGACGACACCGCTCAGGAGGAAGAAGAAATCCACCGCCAAATAGGCCTGCGGCAGGAGCGGCTTGCCTCCAAAAATTCTTCCACCGTGATAAATGGCAACGGAGAGCGCGGCGACTCCCCGCAAACCGTCCAATACCAGAAAGTGCTGTCGCTTATTGATGACGCCGCCAATTCAAGTCGATGGCTTCAAACTACGGCGTTGAACGCGTGAGCTCTGAGAAGGTGGCGGTGCCGATGGCATACTGGCTCCAATCTTGGTAGTCGAAGTGCCACCACTCTTCGGCGTACGGGGCAAAACCCTGCGCCTGCATTTCCCTTTGCAAGAGTTCCCGCAACCAGCGTTGGCGGCTGGTGCCGCCCGCATAGTCGACATATGAACGCCGCGACATTTCGTCATAGCGTCCGGTCATCTCGACGGCCTCGCCCGACCGCAGATCATAGAGAGTCAGGTCAACGGCGCAACCGCGATTGTGACGCGACCCTTGAGAGGGATCCGCCACAAAAACGTGAGCCGTGGCGGGGGTCGCGTCCCAAAACATCTTGGTCACGAACCACGGCCGATAACCGTCGTAAACCAGCAAACCATAGCCCTTCGATGCCAGCGCGTGCTCGACGCGCCCGAGTGCCTCCGCGGCGGGACGTTGAAGGTAAGCGGCCGGCCGCTCATAGAGAGGCAATCCGATCAGATTGTCCGAGCCTGCATAGCGAATATCAAATTTGATCGTCGGATCGACCGTTGCCAGATCGACCAGGTCGAAGGCGCGCGCCGGCGCTGCTTCCACCGGAGGTTTCGCGGCGAGTGCGGTCCTGCGCAGTCGCGCGGGGTCCGCGTTGACGCCGGCCCGTATCGTTTCAACGATCTCTCGGCCGATGTCGCGACGGGGTAATCGAGTGCTTCCGACCCGTACCGCTACAGCCTGCCGGCGACTGTCCAGCGCAAATTCCAAGCGCATCGGTTGTCCATCGTTCGTTCCCTCATCGACGGCAAATCGGGTGGCGGTCATTTGTCGCAGCGGCGCCAAATGCAGGCCAAATCCGTCGGCAAACAGCTTGCCGCCTGCTTCACCGATGGTCAGTCGAGTGTCGGCCGGACCGTAATCGGCCGTCTCGACGGCGCTGTACTCGCCAATGAGCCTCTTCAGATCGCTCGACGCATCGTTTGGAATATCGGCGTTCGCACGGCAATCGGTCGTGACGAGCGCCAGCACGGCCAAGAAGATCACCGACAAAATGGATCCGGCACACCTGTTCACTGCCGATACTTCGAATTGAAAATTTTGCACACTCTCACCTGTGAAGTCGCGACGCGATCCGCTCCGCGGCCCGGTTTGTGGAAAGCCGATCTTACCCGGCAAATCGGCCTCCATGTCACCAGGATGTAATCAATATGCCTTTCTGACGCAAACACGCGAGTGAACAATTCCGCGCTCCACCATCAACCTCACACAGGGGGAGCGACATGAAAGGACGAAAATTGATCGCGACGGGATTTCTGGCGGCCGCTGCGCTCGTGAGCACAGCCGTGCTCGCTCAGCCGGACAATGACTCCAGAAATGGCGGCCAGGGAATTGCCGGCAACGGCCGTTGCCAGCTGCATTCCGACAACAATCGAATCCAGCACGTCGTCTATATTCAATTCGATAACGTGCATTTTCGCCGCGACGTGCAGAATGTTCCCAGCGACCTGGAACAAATGTCGAACCTGCGGAATTTTCTGGTCGGCAACGGCACCGTGCTCACCGATCACCATACGCCGCTGATCTCGCACACCTCGGTGGATATTCTGACCACGCTCACCGGCGTGTACGGAGAGAAGATGGGCGCGCCCATCGGCAACAGTCTGCCGTTCTTCAAGCCCACGGGTACCGCGTCATTCCCCAGCACCTTTGAATATTGGACCGATCCCCTGGAGACGACGCCGGTCTCGATTCCGGTCATGGTCGACCAACAGGGCAAGATTCATCCGGCACCCTGGGTGCCGTTCACCCGAGCCGGCTGCGATGTCGGCGCATTCTCGGTCGCCAACATAGAGTTCGAAAACATCACCACGGACGTGACGAATGTTTTTGGCGCGGGATCTGCCGAAGCGGCCGAAGCGGCCGGCAATCCAACGAAGGCAAAAGCGGATTTCTTGGGTATTGCGGTTCACTGCGCGCAAAACAGCCCCATCTGCGCCAAGGGGAAGCCGGATGTGCTGACGGACGAACCCGGCGGATATCAAGGCTTCAATGCGCTCTTTGGCGGCGTGAATGTCCAGCCCGCGGTTTCGCCTCAGGGACCGGTCAAGGATATCGACGGCAATGTGATCGCTGACGCCAGCGGCAACCCGGGCTTTCCCAACAGCTTCGATCCTTCGGCGGCGCAAACCTTGGGTTATCTCGCCACGATGCTGGAGGCGGGCGTACCGGTGGTATATGGCTACATTGAGGACATGCACGACAACCATGCCAGCGGCGGTACGTTCGGTCCGGGAGAGGCTGGGTACGTCGCGCAGCTGGCGACCGCGAATGAGGCATTCGGGAAGTTCTTCGCGCGGCTTGCGCAGGATGGCATCACCCAGGACAACACCTTGTTCATCGTGACCGCGGATGAGAATGACCACTTCGTCGGCGGCGCGCCTTCGCCCGCGAATTGCGACGGCGTCCATGTTCCCTGTACTTATCAGCAGATTGGTGAGATCGACGCGAACTTGAGCCGTCTGTTGGCCACGCAGGCCAACAACACCACGCCCTTCTCGGTGCATTCCGACTCGGCTCCGACCTTCTACATCAATGGCAATCCGGGACAAACCGATCCCATTACCCGGCAGCTCGAGCGCGATGTCGGTGCGCTAACCGCGATCAATCCCATTACAGGAAATACCGACAAGATCGCACAAGCCATGGCCGATCAAACGGAGCAGCGCTTCCTGCACATGGTGACCTCGGATCCGAATCGCACGCCGAACTTCGTTGTTTTCGCCAACGACAACTACTTCAATTTCGCCAGCGGTACGGATTCGTGCGATGAAGCGCCTGCCTGCGTCACGCTGGAGGGCCACGGCGGCTTCGCCTGGAATCACGGCGACTTCCAGGAGCAGATCACGAAGACCTGGCTCGGCTTGGTTGGACCCGGCGTGCAACACGCAGGACCCACCGACGCATTTTTCAGCGATCACACCGACACGCGCCCGACGATCATGGGTCTGGTCGGGCTCAAGGATGACTATGCGCATGACGGTCGCGTGCTGTTCGAAGTACTCGAGGGCAACGCGGTGCTTCGAGGGAAGCAAGGCGACGGCAGCGTCATCACGCGTCTGGCTGAGGCCTACAAGGACATCAATGCACCCGTCGGCCGCCTGGGCCGCAAGACCTTTGCGATCTCCACCGCCGCGCTCAATGGCGATGATGCAACGTATACCAAACTGGAGGCGGCACTGACGGCACTGGCCAATACGCGCAATCAGATCGCGCAAAAGATGATCGATATGCTGGAAGGCGTGGCGTTCGACAACAAGCCGATCGATAAACGCCAGGCTGAATTGCTGATCTCGCAGGCCGAAGCATTGGTGGCCTCGGTTCACTAACTGACTTTTATCTTAGTCCCGCCCGCGGAGTACCGTGGGCGGGCGGCGGGGGTTGTAATATCTTCACGCCGTTTATCGGAAAACCGCTCGTGGCGAACCGCACAGTGATCGTGAACCAAGGACGTGCGCGCAGACGCCCCGTGCGTCCGTCAGGTATAATGCAGGCTAATCCGACGCAGGCTCCAAGCTTGCTTTCCGCAACGGCTCTCGAGAACGAGGCGCCAGAATCTTGCTTAGATGATCGACCGCCGTTCCGTACTGACCACCGCAGCCTGCTCACTAGCCCTGTCGGCACTGGGATTTCCGCTTCGCGCATTGGCCGCGGTCTCGGGACTGAAACTGGGAAAGCCTCAACCGTTCTCATTCGACGACCTCGTCAATGAGATGCAGCAGCGGGCCACGACGGCCTACGTGCGCGACAAATCCTTGCCACAGGGGGTGCTCGACCGAATCGGCTACGATGAGCACGGCAAGCTCAAGTTCAGTACCGACCACGCCCTGTTCCGCGACGGCCCCGGGCAATACCCGGTCACCTTCTTCGCACTGGGCAAGTACTTCCGCACCCCGGTGCACATGTTCGTCCTGTCGGCCGCCGGCAACGCTGCGAAGGCCAGCGAGATCCTGTACGACCCCGCCTACTTCAGCATGCCCGCAAACAGTCCTGCGCGGGAATTGCCGAAGGGCGCCGGGTTCGCAGGCTTCCGATTACAGGAAAGCCGGCTGGGCAATGTCCAGAATCTCGACTGGCACAGCAACGACTGGGCCGCCTTCCTCGGGGCCTCCTATTTCCGGGGTATCGGCGAGCTGGGCCAGTATGGACTGTCCGCGCGCGGCATCGCCGTGGATGTATCCACGCCGGGCCAGCCGGAAGAATTCCCCGACTTCACCCGCTTCTACTTCGAGCCGCCGGCGGAGGACGCCAACCGGATGGTGGTCTACGCGGCGCTGGATAGCCCCAGCCTGACCGGCGCCTATCGATTCGTGCTGCAACGGGACAACGGCGTCATGATGGAAGTCGATGCGCGTGTGTTTCCACGCCGGGACATCCATCAACTCGGCATTGCGCCCATGAGTTCCATGTTCTGGTTCTCGGAGACTTCCAAGCCGACCGCCATCGATTGGCGGCCGGAAGTGCATGACTCGGATGGACTGGCGATCTGGACGGGCGCCGGCGAGTACATCTGGCGGCCGCTGAATGACACCGAATCTCCGGCAGTCTCCACGTTTGACGACAAGACCCCGCGCGGCTTCGGCCTGTTGCAACGCGACCGGGTCTTCGATCACTACCTCGATGGCGTGCGCTACGACCGCCGCCCGAGCCTGTGGGTGGAGCCGCTGGGCGACTGGGGTGAAGGCGCGGTCCAGCTCGTCGAGCTGCCAACCAACGACGAAACAGAAGACAACATCGTCGCCATGTGGGTGCCCAAACAGCCGGTGACGGCCGGTTCCAGCCTGCACTTCCGCTATCGCCTGCAATGGTGCGCGACCGAGCCCCACGAAACAGACCTCGCGCGTTGTGTGGCGACGCGCATCGGCCGGGGCGGCGAGCCGGGCAAGCCACGCCCCAAGGGTGTGCATAAATTCATGGTGGAGTTCCTGGGAGGCCCGCTCGCCGCACTGCCATTCGGTGTCAAACCCAAACCCGTTCTGTGGTCATCGTCCGGCACCTTCTCGTATGTTTTCACGGAGGCCGTACCCGATGGCGTCCCGGGACATTGGCGGGCCCAGTTCGATTTCACCGGCTCAGGTCCCAACGTCGTCGACATGCGGCTATATCTCAAGAACGGCGAGGAGACTCTCTCGGAGACCTGGCTGTATCAGTTTCATATCGTGTGACCCGATGATCGACAGCCACAGCCGGCGAGTCACGCGATGAGCTTCGATTGGCGCTCGGGATATCCTTCCGTTCGATTGCCGCTGTTCGCACGCAACGTGGTATCCACGTCTCATCCGCTGGCCGCACAAGCGGGCCTATCGCTGCTGCAACGGGGCGGCAACGCGGTGGACGCCGCCATTGGCGCGGCGGCCGCCATGACGATCTTGGAGCCGTGCAGCAACGGCCTGGGCTCCGATGCCTTTTGCATTCTGTGGGACGGCAGGAAGTTGCACGGCCTCAACGCCTCCGGACGCGCGCCGGCGGCGTGGACCCTGGATTATTTTTTAAAAAAATATGGCGCAGGCGCGCGCCAGCCGCCGATGCGCGGCTGGGACTCGGTGACGGTGCCCGGCGCCGTCGCCGGTTGGGTTGAGCTGTCGCGTCGTTTCGGCAAACTGGCGTTTGGGGAGTTGCTCGCGCCCGCGATTGACATCGCCGAACGCGGCTACGCGGTTCCGGTGGTGGTGCAGGAAAAGTGGGCGGCCGCCGTCCCGGATCTGAAAGACCTTCCCGGCTTTGCAGAAGTTTTCTTGGCCCAAGGGCGCGCCCCGAGCGTCGGCGAGCGCTTCGTATTTCCGGGCGCGGCGCGAGCGCTCAAGATGATCGCGCAGACGCAAGGCGCCGCTCTTTACGGCGGCGAAATTGCGGCGGCCGCGGCGGCGCATGCGGCAAAACACGGCGGCGCGATGCTTGTTTCGGACTTCGAGGCGTTTTCGCCCGAGTGGGTCGATCCCATCGGGATGGACGTCTACGGCCATCGGCTGCACCAGATTCCCCCGAACGGGCAGGGCATTGCAGCCCTCATCGCGCTCGGTATTCTGCAACATGTGGATGTGGCGGCGCATGCGGTGGATAGCGCCGCGGGCCAGCATTTGCAAATCGAAGCGATGAAGCTGGGATTCGCCGATACCTACGCGCATGTCGCCGACCCGATCGGCATGCGCCTCTCGGTGGAGGAGATGCTCGATCCTCGATACCTCAAAAAGCGCGCCGCACTCATCGATCCCCATTGCGCCCAGGTGTTCGGCGAGGGTCATGCGGACAAGGGCGGCACCATTTATCTCACCGCGGCGGACGAGCGCGGCATGATGGTGAGCTTCATTCAAAGCAACTACATGGGATTCGGCTCAGGGATCGTGGTGCCGGAATGGGGGCTGTCGCTGCAAAATCGCGGACACGCCTTCTCGCTCGATGCGGCGAGTCCCAATTGCGTGGCACCGCGCAAGCGCCCCTTTCACACCATCATCCCCGGTTTTTTGACCAAGGAAGGCGTGCCGCAAATGAGCTTCGGTGTAATGGGCGCCAACATGCAGCCGCAGGGACATCTGCAGACCTTGGTACGCATGCTGGTGTACCGACAGCAGCCGCAAGCGGCCTGCGATGCGCCGCGCTGGCGGTTCAATCAAGGCCTGTCGATCAATGTCGAGGCGTCGATGCCGAGCGCGACCACGCATGAGCTGCGTGCCCTGGGCCATCAAATCGAAGTCATTCGAGACAGCTATCAGGATTTCGGTGCGGGCCAATTCATCTGGCGCTTAGGCGACCCGGCTGTCGAAGGGTATGTCGCCGCGAGCGATCCGCGGCGCGACGGCCAAGCGGCAGGATATTGAAGAATCAGGCGGCACCGCCCGGCAGATATCAGAACGCCAGGGGTTGGTGACATAACGTTTCCCAAGCTGCGACAGGCACCGTGATTCTGAATCGACGGGGTTGCCACGAATCGAAGATCGCACGAGCATCGTTCAAGGGTCACTCATCTGGGTGCGTCGAGACAGGGGTGCTGTATGCAGCGAAGCAGTAGCGGTCCGTTGGTAAGATGGGCATCGATTCCATTTCCCGCCTCGCTAGGTTCTGGGTGGCGGCTGCACATGGCTAGAATCGCGGCACAGATCGTGCCCGCCGGCGCAACGCTAAGCAGACGGCGCCGGATCGTATGAAGTCCATCGTGTTCATTCTGGTGGCGCAGTTACACTCGGGCGGGGCCCACACCGTGGCCGCGTATCCGAGCCTCGAGCAGTGCAGGGATGCTCTCCAGGTCGCAACCACAAACGTCGCAGCGGACTACACGTGCGCCGCGACGCCGGTGGAGGGTAGATGGTCGCAAAAGGATTCGCGCTTCCTGATGGTGCGGGAATGAGCCGCCCTCAGCTGGTGGCCTGCTGATCACAGGACACCTGCGTGTTCCAATCCGCAAAACTGCCCACGGGATTGTGTTCCCAGGCCCAAACATGCAATTCATAGAAAGCCGGTAATCCGTAGCGATTCGGGAAGTCGACAAAGTTCATCAAATGCCCTTCCAGCTCGGGGGTGGCGGTGCTGCCTTTTGGAATCTGGGTTTGCCAGACTTGGGCGAGAATGATGAATTCCACCCCGACCAGGCGAAGGGCACCGTTCGGCAACGGTTCGTAGATCAGCGCTTCGGGTTCGGTTGCGTTTAGAGTCCCGGCGGTGATTCGGGAGCCCAATACAAAGTGCACGCCCATCGCACCGAAATCCGGACCGCTGACGCAGGGCGTGGCCTGCGCGAAGCCGGCGGCGAGCGCCGCATTGATGTCCTTGAACTGCGCCGTGGCTTTTCGAACTTTCTCAACCAGCGGCGAATTTTGATCAACGGCGCTCATGGTCATGAGATGCGGTGCGGGCTCACCTGCGACGGCGATGAAAGGAAGGGATAGAGACAACATGGTTGATATCAAGCGGCCTGAAATGTTCATCGATGATCTCCCTTGAGGATTGGCCTGAGGTTCAGTGGGCAAAAAAGCTCTATTTGTAGAAGTACGGATCGAGCACTCGGACCTCCGTGATTTGCGTGATGGGCAATTGGCTGCGAACCGCAGCGCGCCGCACCGCCTCCGGCGTCGGTGCGTCGTAAAGACAGAAGGTGCGTCGGCGATCGGGGGTTACGTAGGAGTGCAGCCAGGTGACCCCGTCTTCGGCATTGCTGTCGATGACGTTTCGACACAATTGGGCACCGCTCTCATCGAGAGGGATGTGCAGGCCGTCCGGGAACTCTCGTTCGATCAAGTATCGCGACATGTGAAATCTCCCATGCAAACCAACCGCCGGGAAGCATGGTTTGCCCAAGAGACCGGCGAATCAGGGGATCTACCCAATTTAGAGGGGTGGCATACCCACATTGCAGGGGGGAACGAAGCGCCGGCGGCGACTTGCTTTGCGCGCACGCCGGGGATCGGTTACAAGTTCCCTGTAGATCATCGCCGGAGACTGCATTTTGATGGAGTTACTCGAGCGCACGCAATGCCTGGCCGAGCTGACTGACTGGCTGCGGCGCGCGATCGAGGGTGCGGGGTGCATTGCTCTGCTGGGCGCGGAAGCAGGAATCGGCAAGACGGCGCTGTTGCAGGAATTCGTCAGGGCACCGCTCGGTGCGCGTGTGCTGTGGGGCGGCTGCGATGCGCTGTTCGCGCCCCGACCGCTCGGGCCGTTGTACGACATTGCACGTCAGACACAGGGCGAGCTCCTGGCCGCCATTAACAGCGCCGCAAATCGCGAAGCCCTATTCGCGGCGGCCTTGAACGAGCTGGAGCGCACGCAGACCCTCGTGGTCTTCGAAGATATGCATTGGGCGGACGAAGCCACGCTCGACCTCCTCAAGTATCTTGGACGGCGGATTCAGCGCGCCCGCGCCATGCTGGTCGTCAGCTATCGTGACGATGAGGTCGGCCCGCGGCATCCATTGCGGTTCGTCATTGGGGATTTGCCGCGGGCCCGCACGCACAGAATGTCGCTTTTACCCCTGTCGGAGCCGGCAGTGGCTCAGCTTGCAAGGCAGGCCGGCCAACCGTCGGCGGGACTGCACCGCATCACCGGCGGCAATCCATTCTTCGTCACCGAAGCGCTGGCCGCCGTGGCCGACACGGTGCCGGTCAGCGTGCGCGACGCGGTTCTTGCACGCGCCATGAGATTGACCCCGGACGCACGCAAAATCGCGGAGCTTGCCTGCGTCGTCCCCGGCAAGACGGAATCCTGGTTGCTGGAGCAGGCAGTTTTAGCCGATGAAGCCGCCATTGAAGGCTGCATGAGCATAGGCATGGTACGGTCGGATGACGGCGCGCTCAGCTTTCGGCACGAACTCGCGCGGCGCGCGTTTGAAGACTCTTTGTCGCAGTCCTGCCGACAGCTCTTGCATGCAAAGGTTTTCGCCGCTCTCGCCGCGCGTCCCCAAACTTCCGCGGCGCGCCTCGCACACCATGCGGCCGGCGCGCGTAACGCGGCGGCAGTTTTGCAATTCACCCCGTTGGCGGCCATGCAGGCGGCGTCGGTGGGTTCACATCGGGAGGCGGCCTCGCTGTATCAGGTGGCACTCCTTTATGCGCAAGAAATCGCGCCCGATGAGCGCGCAAGCCTGTATGAACGATTGTCCTATGAATGCTATCTGACCGGGCAGCACGAGCGCGCCATCGAAGCGCGCCGCGAAGCACTCGAAATCTGGCGAGCGTCGGGCTCGCGCATGCGCGAGGGGGATGCGCTGCAGTGGCTGTCCCGGCAGAGCTGGTTTTTTGGACGTCGCGCTGACGCCAATCGCTATGGCGCCGAGGCCATAATGACGCTCGAATCGCTGCCGCCCAGCCCTGAATTGGCGAGGGCATACAGCAATCGCGCGCAACTTGACATGGAGTCTCACGAATTGGAATCGGCGATCGGCTGGGCGCAGCGCGCCATCGCACTGGCGGAGCCGTTCGGGGCGAACGAAATTCTCTGCGATGCATTGGGTGCGCTGGGCATAACCCGGCTCGTTGCGGGCGACGCTTCAGGATGGGCCGATCTCGAACGGGGTTTGGGTATCGCGCTCGAGGGCGCGCTACAGGAGCAGGTGGCCGGTGCCTACAATGATCTATCCGCTATGGCCGTTTCCTGGCGGCAATATGACAAGGCATCTCGTTGGTTCAGCGAGGGTCTGGCCTACTGCGAAAGGCACGATTTGGATGCCTGGCGGCTTTACATGCTCGCGTATCGCGCGCGCAAAAGTTTCGAGCAAGGCGACTGGCCGGCCGCGAGCGAGGACGCGGAAGCCGTGCTGCGCCATCCACTGGCCACGCCGATCACGCGCATTCCCGCGCTGCGCACGCTGGGCCATATCAGAATTCGCCGCGGTGATCCGCAGGCGGAGGCCGCACTTGAAGAGGCGTGGGCGCTCGGCGGTGCCGTACAGGAGCTGCAGCGTATCGGCACACTGGCTGCGATTCGCGCCGAGGCGGCGTGGCTCGCCGGCGATCGCGAAGGCGTTCTGAAAGCCGTTGCGCCGGCGTATGAAATGGTGTGTCAGCGGCACGATCCGCGGATGAAGGGCGAGCTCGCAAGCTGGTTGTGGCGGGTTGGCGCTCTTGAAGATCAACCGACGGCGATTGCAGATCCTTACGCACAGGAGATCTCCGGCGATTGGCGTGCCGCGGCGCTCGCTTGGAAGGGCCTCGGCTGTCCCTATGAGTACGCCTGCCTGCTGGCGTGGCACGGCGCCGAAACGGAACAACGAGAGGCGTTTGAAATCCTCGAACGGCTCGGCGCCGCCCCGGCAGCGCAGGCGCTGCGCAAACGAATGCGCGCGGAAGGTGTTCGCGCCGTTCCGCGGGGCTCGAGGACATCGACCCGCAGCAATCGGCTCGGGTTAACGCGTCGGGAGGCCGAGATTCTGACCCTGGTGTCCCAAGGCATGCGCAATTCCGCGATTGCCAAGCGGCTGTTCGTTTCAACCAGGACGGTGGATCGTCATGTGTCGGCGATTCTAGCCAAGCTCGGCGTGCAGTCACGCGGCGAAGCGGTGGCTCTGGCAAGCAGGGCACCCGGCCCCTAGGTCGGGGTCACGCCGGGGCGGTCCTTCTCTCCCAATGGGATTCGACGACGAGGATATCGCTGAGGAGGCTTTGCCGGCAGGTCTCGCCCTCATCCCCACATTGGCGCCAGAGTCGCTGACTGAACCAGACGGTCAGCCAACCTCGAACTGTCATGAGTTTGTCACGTGGCCCGTTCCACAGTGCAGCCTGTTGCAGCATGCTGACGATGCCCATCGCTTCCTGCAGTGCGAGATCATTTCTCCCGGGCCCGGCTGCGATGACTTCGCGCAGCTGGTCACAAAGCGCCTTGACCTCTGCGAGCTGCATGTTTCGGGGGACCTCCTGCCAATCCGCACACCGCCTCTAGTCTAAACCTATCTAACGGCCGATAAGTTCCCAAAAAAAAAGGGCGGCCAAAACTGGCCGCCCTTGCTCACTTGGCTGCAGCGAGAGATCTAGTGGCCGTTGCCGCCACCATGGTCGTGGCCGAAATCGAACAGATCGAAAAGATCGCCGATGGCCGGGCTGTTCTTCGGTACGTAGGGATTGTCCTCATCCGCGCGCGGGTTGGGGAGATTGTCGCGGCTGCGCCGGGTGAGCGGATTCAGACCCCAATTGCGCTCGATGAACTTCAAAATCGAGACATGATCGGCGTAGTCATGGCTGATGTGCCCGCCTTTGCTGAAGGGCGATACCGCGATCATCGGTATGCGCGGGCCATCGCCGAAAAAGTCGAGCGGTTGGATGTAGCCGGAGTCGTAGAAGCCGCCGCCCTCATCCACGGTGATGAAAAACACGGTGCTGGCGAACAGTTCCGGGTTGGCGGTGAGATGGTCCATGATTTTCTTGACCATGCCTTCGAACAGATCGAACTTCGAGGAGGCCGGGTGACCGTCGAGAAGACCGTCGGGCTTCACGAACGACACCGCGGGCAGGGTGCCGTTGTCGACGGCGGCGAAGAAGTCCGTGGCATCCTTGATGTGTGCCGCGCGCTGCGCCGGATCGCCCATGATGGCGTTGGTGTAGGACTCGAAGTTGCAGATGTTGCAGTAGGACGAGCCGACCAGGATGGTGGGGTCGGTGGTGGTTACGCCCTGCTCCTCCAGCTGCGTGAGCTTCACGGCCGCGTTGTATGCGCCGCCATAGTAAGCCCAGGAAATGCCCTTGTCGTTCAGGGATTCACCGATGGTACGCACGTTGGTGGGAGGAACCGAGCCGCCCTTGGCGATTCCCGTCACATCGACCGTGCCATCCGGCAAAAAGCCCGGATTGTCGTTGTTCACCATGTAGAAACTGCCTTTCTCGCAGTTCGGGGCCGGATTGTAAGGCAGCGATTCCAGATAGTCGCGGATGGGCTTGATGCCCGGCTGGGTCGGATCGGCACACGCGGCAAAGTTGCCGTCGAAGCCGATGTCCACCGTGTACTGATCGTCCGAGCCGGGCAGCGGATTGGGATTCGCGATGTGGGAGGGCGGCGTCGTGGGTGTGCCTTTGCCGTCGCTCCAGAAAATGGAATCACCGGTGCCCATCATCACGTGATTCGCGCCTGTGCCGCCCATCACCGCTTGATGGTAGTTGTCGCTCATCGAATACTCATCGGCAAGCTGCTTCAGGATGGGCACATCCCCCTTCTGCATGTTGTAGAACGCCATGGAGTTGCCGCTGCCGTTGTCATCCACTTGGTTGGCAATGGGGAAGCTGAACGGATCGGGCTCGCTGGTGTAGTTGCTGATGACGAACGGATAAAGATCGCTGAGGCACCCGGAGGGATTGTTGCGCGTGGCGTTGCGTATATTGCAATCCGATTGCTGCCACATCTCGAACAGCCGGTGGGTGGTGTCGCCGGTGTAGGAGTCATAGGGAAGGTTGGGGCCCTCGAGCGGAAACGGCCCGTTGGGCAGCGCGCTGAAATTTTGAATGCGCGAATCAAAATCCGGGAGCTCCGCGGTCTGTGCGGCGCCGGACGCTCCGGTCGTCAACAAATGTAAATCCGCAGTTTCGAGCGAGGGCTCGATGCCTCCGAGCGTGGTGAGCGGCGTCGCTGCCGGAAACGGCGGCGGCTCGCCGGTGGCCGGGCTCGGCGAGAAGTTCAAGCTCGGCTCCGGCAGCGTTTGGTACGGGGTCTTTTCTCGATCATTCAAGCTGATGAAATATTGCGTTTGAAAAGGCGCCACCGCTTGGAACTGCGCGGCCTGTGAGAAATGGCGCCCCGGCGAGCCGTCCGCGTTGATGATGCCCTCCGACAAGAGATTCTTCACCGAGTCCCGGCTCTTCGGCACGTAAGTGGCGAACAGATGATCGAACGTGCGGTTTTCGCCGATGAGTACGATGACGTGCTGAATCGGGGATTTCGTCCCGCCCTGATGGTTCTCGGCTGCGTTCGCCAAGGTCACACCGAGCGACAGCTGCGTGACGGCGATGCCGGTTAATCCGAGGCGCACGATTCCGATTGCACGCGCCATGATGTTTCCCGAGTGCATAGAAGTCCCCCCATTAGAGTTGCCGATATGCACGTTTGTAGAGGACGCCTGTTGCAGCGATGTGTTGATTTGGTTTCAGCGCGCGTGTTTACCACGGTGCGGTCGTTGCACTGACGGCGCTGCAAAATTTACAAAGTAACGCGGCGAGGTATTGACATGATTATCAATATAGTTAAATATTGCAAATTAAGACAAATATAAAGGAGCACTACATGGCTACCACAGCCCCTCAGCGCCCGGCATTCATCTCTTCGATCATTTATAAGGACAATCGCGCTGCACTCAAATGGCTGCAAAACGCTTTTGGTTTTGAAGTGAGCGAGGTGCTCACCGCCGCCAACGGCGACATCGTTCACGCGGAAATGAGCCATGGCGATGGCGTCGTCATGGTCGGCAGCGAATTCGCGGAGTGGGCCAAGAGCCCCGCATCAATGGGTGGAAAGAACACGCAGCGCGTCCATGTACGTCTCGAGCGCGGCATCGATGAGCATTGCGCACACGCGAGGCATGCGGGAGCCGAAGTCAGCGAGCCGGCCGACCAGTTCTACGGAGAGCGCGCGTACATGGCCGTCGACCTCGAAGGTCATCATTGGACGTTCTCGCAGCCGATCAAATACGTGTCCAAGGAAGAGATGGAGAAGGCAAGCGGGTTCAAGTACATGCCACTGACATGAGTGCCGACAATCTCGACCGCACGCTCGCGGCCCTTGCCGACCCACATCGTCGGCGCGTTGTGGACCTCCTGCGTGATCGGCCGCGACGCGCGGGCGAACTCGCCGAGGCAACCCGCATTTCCTTTCCGGCGATGAGCCGCCATCTCAAACTTTTGCGCAACAGCGGACTGGTGGAAGAAGAACGCGGCGAATTTGACTCGCGCGTGCGCATCTATCGCCTACGGAACGAGCCGATGACGGCGTTGAAGGCATGGCTCGAGGCGACCGAAACCATGTGGACGGGCCAGCTTACTGCCTTGAAGACGCATCTGCGCAAGACGAAGCGATGACATCCCAGGTCTACGTAGCGCTACGGGTACCCGCAAATCCGTTGCGGGCGTTTGAGGCGTTCACAGACGAGATCGCACTCTGGTGGCAACCCAGCCGCCTTTTTCAGCTGACGCCACGAGGTGACGGCAGGCTCGCGTTCGAGCCTGGCGTCGACGGCCGTTTGATGAGCACGTTCGAGAACGGCGAGGAATTCGAGATTGGGTGAATTTCAATATGGGAGCCCGGGAGGCGGCTCGTCTTCACATGGCGGCCCGCGAGCTTCACGCCGGAACAGTCAACCGAGGTTGAAGTACGTTTTGAGGGTGTTGGCGGTGAAACACGCATATCGATCGAGCACCGTGCGTGGGACACGATTCCGCAAGGGCACGTTGCAAGACACGGCTTTCCCGAGCCCGTCACGCTTCAGCGTGCCGCAGATTGGTGGCGCGCTTCGCTAACGATGCTCAAAGAGAAGCTCGCGGCGTGAGGGAGATCAGAGCGCGCAATCCGGCGGGTTGGTATATTCCGGACGTTCGGGAGCCCCATAATCTGACGTAGCACCAACGGCGCGAGAACTCAAAATGCAAGAAATCAGTCAGGTCTACATTGACGGTCGGTTTGTCGAGCCGCACGGAACGGAGCTGTTTGATCTGCACAACCCGGTGACCGGCGAGGTATTCGGTCGTGTCAGGCTCGGGGACGTTGAGGATGCGCGCGCGGCGATCGCTGCGGCGAGGCGCGCTTTTCCATCCTGGTCACGCAGTACGAAAACCGAACGGATCGCGCTTCTGCATCGTCTTTACGAGCTGATGGACGCCCGAAAGGATGCTTTGGTGGATGCGATCGTTCTGGAGTACGGCGCACCAATGTCCCGAGCCACATGGATGGCCGCTCACGCATCGAACAGCTTTATGGACGCCGCACGCACCTTGGAGAAATTCGATCTGAAGCAACGGATCGGTACGGCGGATGTCATCATGCAGTCCGTTGGCGTGGTCGGACTCATCACGCCTTGGAACAGCAACGCCGGGTTCATCTGCAGCAAGCTTGCCTACGCGCTGGCCGCTGGATGCACAGCCGTCGTAAAGCCCAGCGAAATGAGCGCGGCTCAAACCCAGGTCGTGCTCGAAGCGCTCCACGAGGCGGGCGCGCCTCCCGGCTTGTTCAACATCGTCAATGGACGGGGCGACGTCGTGGGCGCGGAGATCACCGCGAATCCCGGCATCTCGAAGATCTCCTTCACCGGCTCCACGGCAGTCGGTAAGGCGATCCTGCGCGGTGCCGCCGAGACGCTGAAGCGCGTGACTCTTGAACTCGGCGGCAAGTCGCCCACGGTGATCCTCGATGACGCCGATTTCGCCAAGGCGATTCCCCTGGCGCTGGAGGCGGGGTTCATGAACAGCGGCCAGGCCTGTATCGCCGGCACCCGCATTCTCGTCCCCGCATCGCGGCTGGACGAGGCGATTGCGCAGATCAAGACCGCCATCAGGAAGGTCAAGGCCGGCGCCCCGCGTGATGCGGACACGACGGTCGGTCCTATGGTCAGTCAGACTCAGTACGAGCGGGTTCAGCGCTACATTCGGCTCGGCATCGAGGCGGGCGCCACCGTAGTCGCCGGCGGCGAAGGCCATCCTGACGGCCTCGGCGGCTATTTCGTGAAACCGACCATTTTCTCGAACGTCACCAACGATATGAGGATCGCGAGGGAGGAAATTTTCGGGCCGGTGCTGTGCATCCTGACCTATGAGGACGAGGCGGAGGCGATCGCGATCGCCAACGACACGCCCTATGGGTTGCAGGCTTATGTGATTTCCTCCAACCCGGACCGGGCCTCGGCGGTGGCGAACCAAATCGAGGCCGGACGTGTCGTCATCAACGGCGCGCCGCACGATCCGGCGGTGCCCTTCGGCGGATTCAAACAGTCGGGGATTGGCCGCGAATACGGTGTCTTCGGGCTCCAGGCCTACCTCGAGCCGAAGGCCGTCCTCGGTGGCATAAGATCATGAGCGATCTGACCGAACGGGGACTGGAACTATTCTCCGAATTACGAGGTTGCCATCGTCACGGATGGCCCGGTGCCTGCCCTCCGGACGGCCTCTTCACAAAGAAAACGCAGGCCACGGCAAAGAGCGAGATGATGGCACCGCACAGAAAGCCGCTGCGGATGCCACCCGTCAGCGCATCCGCGGCGGCGAGCCCGTGTGCGGTCAAGGTCGTAGACCGTGCCGACATCAGTGCCACGAACAGCGCAACTCCGGCCGCACCGGCGACCTGCTGAATGCTGCCGATGACGGCGCTACCGTGCGAGTAAAGGCTCGGGCTCAACGATGACAAGCTGACGGTAAATAAGGGTGTGAACAGGAAAGCAAAGCCGACACTCATCACCACATGTCCGGCAAGGATGTAGCCCACCCAAGTGGCCGTACCCAGCAGCGTCATCGCCCATAGCACGGCACTGACGACGATGACGCCGGGAACCAGCAGCTTGATCGGCCCCACTTTGTCGTACAAGCGCCCGACATGGGGGCCCAGCAAGCCCATCAAGAGCCCCCCGGGCAACAGCAACAGTCCGGTTTGCAGGGTACTGAGCCCGAGCACGTTCTGCAGATAGATCGGAAGCAAGATAATGGTACCGAACAGCGCCATCATCATGCTCGCCATGAGCAGTACCGACACCGTGAAATTGCGCGAGTTAAAGGTTCGCAGGTCGAGCAGCGGGTAGCCCGTTCTTTGAAGCGAGAGCTGCCGAAAGATGAACACAACCAGGAACACGGCGCCGATCGCACTCCAGATTCCGGCCGGGAGCGTTCCCGGCGCGGCGGGGGCACCTATATGACTGACTCCGTAGACGATGCCGCCGAAGGCTACGCCTGAGAGAATGACCGAGACCCCATCAATCCGCGCATCGTGCGGCGTCGTCACGTTCTGGATGCGCCGCGCACCCAGCGCCAGTGCAGCGAGCGAAATGGGCAGCACCAGGATGAACAGCCAACGCCAACTGAGATAATTGAGGATGACTCCCGAGATGGTCGGGCCGATGGCGGGTGCCACCGATATGACCGTGGAAATGAAGCCCATGGTTTTGCCGCGGGTTTCCGGAGGTGCCAGCGTCATCACGGTGGTCATCAGCAGCGGCATCATGATCGCAGTCCCGGATGCCTGAATGATGCGAGCGAGGATCAGCATCTCGAGATTGGAAGACAGCGTGGCGATCAATGTGCCTAGACTGAACAAGGACATCGCCAAGACAAAGACCGGCCGCGTGTGCACCCTCTGCAGCAAAAAGCCGGTGACCGGAATGACCACCGACACGGTGAGGAGGAATCCCGTGGTCAACCATTGCACGGCTCCCGCGGTGACGTTGAGGTCGCGCATGAGCCGCGGGATGGCGACCGCCATGAGTGTCTCGTTGAGAATGACAACGAAAGTGGCGACCAGGAGGAGGTTGATGACGAGTCGGTTGCGTCCCGCGGTGTCGGCAACCACTGGAGCGATGACATTGTCCGGGGAGAGGTTGGTGGCGCTCACTGAATGGTTGGTCTAGGTTACCTGCCCGGTATCCTGCGGTACGCGGATTGGCCTGTCAAAGTGCCCTGCGCAGAAACGCTCAAATCACGACAGCGCGCGTTGCATGCCATGCAAAAACCGCGCGGACGGTAACGTGGGGCTTAGTCGAGATGCAGTTGGTACTTCGCGCAGGATTCCCGAGCCACGAAACTGTCCGGGAAAGGCGGCTGGGTGCATTTGTGCCGGCTGGTCTCGTCGAGGTTCGGGAATTCGTTCTGCACGATGAGACGAGTCCAGGCGTCCATTTCATCTCGCCTGCACCGCGTCGCGACGGTGGTGGCGTTGGTCGCGCCCGACGTCATTTTGCTGCAATAGGACGCAATCCGATCTGCCGCTTCGGGATCTTTCGTGCGCACGGGAACCAAATCGTCGGCGACGGCCGCCGACGACGTTGAAGCAATTGGAGCTGAACGAGGTTCGGCGGCAGGCGGTGGTTCAGGCGCCGGCAGTTGCGGGCCGCTCGCGTGGCCGGCGTCCACGACTGCAGGCGCCGGACCGGCGGCAGATCTGGGATTGTTGTCGAGAACCGGCACCGGCGGTCCTGCGGTCGGCGTTCCCAGGGGCGCACGCTCAGGAAGCGCTGTCACCATCACGATGGGAGCCGACTCCGGCAACGCCTTCGGCCCCGGCACAAGCGAGTCCGATGCCGCCCCAGCCTCGGGCCCTCGTGTGGGTTGCGACAATGACAGTGTAGAGATTGCCGCCGTGGTGGCCGACGCCGCGGCGCGGACATGGTTGCCTCTCGAAGGTGCAGTCTCCGCGGCCTTGCGCGATTCGGTGGCCGGTGCCGCGCAATCGTATTTCCAGAGATGGGCGGTCGGGATATCCGGAATCGCCGACATCGATGAGTTTAGGTGACAGCCGTCGAGCGAGACGCTTTCGCGTGCTGTTGCGGCGCATGATTTGGAGAGAATGCGGTCGCTCTGCGAATTCGACGTCACCTGCCTTGCGATCGTATCGCTGCTGGCCACGCACGTCCTTTGCGGCATCGGACCGACTATATATAAGGGTGCATCGCCGGCTTTGCCGGACAGCGAAACGGCGAGATAGACCAGTTTGGCACCCGCGTCGAGGCTCACCAAGGCGCAGCCGCTGCCGTGCAGTCTTGACGCGATGCGTTGCATTTTGATGCATTGGATCTCGACCGCATCCTCCTTCGAAAGCCGCGCCGCCGCGGATCTTTGATCATCGGTCAGAACCATGTCGGCTCGATCCTCGCCGCCGATGCGAAGCGTCACGGCGGGGTGACCCGAGGTGTCCTCCTTGATCTCCCCCACGGTGCCGCTTACGCGGATGGGGTTGTTGCCGATTTTGCTCTGGATTGCCACTTCATTCGCGTCGTAGTCCAGATAGAGTTGTTCGACACTGGTCCGATAAACGGCGCTGTCGACCGGCATCGTCGGAAACGAGGTTGGAGCCGTCGCCATGGGCGGAACTTGTTCCGCCGTCTTTGCGGGCGCCTTGACGGTCTGGACGTGCTTGTTGCCAATCCCGAACCAGCCCACGAGCTGTTTTGGCGTCGGGATCGTCCCCATCAGCCAGAGCGCTGTCATAACCCCCCAGCCCAGCAGGCCGAGAATCAAAATGCCGTAGACCCACGATTTGACGCGGCGCGGTTTACGCGTCGGCACCCCGGCAATCGCGACGCCGCAATGAGGGCAAGACACCGCCTTGTCGGAAACCTCTCGAGTGCACTCTTTGCAGGCAATAATGGCCATGGGTCTATGTCATTGGATTGTCAAAAACGAAACCCTAAATTGACGGGTATGAACTTGCTCTGACTGCTGCTGGGCAAAAATTCCAGATAGCGCGCTTCGACGAAGAACGATGCTCGGTCGGCGATCGCGACCTCCAACCCGAGTCCGGCGTTCCACGCATGGAGCCACTCACTGGTGGTGCGCTGCTCGGCTGTTACGGCCGGAAAATAACCCTGCCCGCAATAATAGAATCCGCACACGGTGCCGTTGACGAAGGAGATCTGCCGCAAGTCGGTTTGCTCGCGATATCGGCCTACACCGCCAAAGAGGTAGAGTTGCGCCCTTGACGAGCGGTGTGCGAGGTTGAGCTGCACGTCCGCGTCGCCGCCATACATGTCTTCATGACCGGAGGTGAAGTTTCCGGTATTGAGCAACGCATCCTTCGCACGAAACCAGCTGTAGCTGCCGTCGAGTCGAATCCCTACCGGCAGCGCCGATGTCGGGAACCAGCTCAATCCCAGCCCGACATTTGAGCCACCGTCGAGATTGTCGCCCGCCGTTCCAGTTGTTGCGGTGTAGCCGCCGTCAATCTGCACGGAGAATGGGTGGTACTTCAACTCCGGGGGTCGCGAGTAATCCACAACATGCACGCGCGTTGCGGCAAGCGGCGGAGGAGGGGGCGGCGGCGGAGTGTAGGTCGGCGGCGCAGCGACCGGCGGCGCAGTGATCGGCGCGGCGAAGCGCACGCTGTAGCCATGTCCCTCGAGACAGGCCGCCAACGCGCGCCCGTACCGCTGACGGCGTCCATTGTAGTCAGAGGGCCCGGCACCGCCGCCAAATTGCGTCGGGTCGAAGCCGGTCTGACTTTTCGCCCAGCCCTGACACTCGGTGCGATCCGCGGCCAGCTGCTCCTGAGTCTGGCCAAACTTCGGCGTCACGGAAAGGTTTTCCGCAAACGTGGGCACAGCAGCGGCTCCGGGCGCCGATGACGGCGGCGTTTGCGCAAATACCGTCAGCGGCGTTGCGCATAGCAGCAGGATCAAGGATTGGCGGACGATGTTGCTCGATGTAGCGAGCGTAGAAAAACCAGTAAACGAGATTGGAGTCGTCATAGATTCAGGCGAGTCAGCTCTGCCCCCCCATTGTTAACGCGATTCCTTCCGAACGAAAAGTGTGACCTTGGGGAAACCGAAAATGTTCCGCGCGAACACGTGAAAATATAGTCTTCTCCGGCTGGTGGATCAATTTCTTCGCAGAGTGAACGGTGAAATATTTTGATGCGTTCGACTGTCAAATTTGCGTTGCAGCGAGATGCTCAGCGAAGCGAGACGCTCAGCGCAGCGAGATGCGCGGCGCTGCGAGACGCCCGGCCGATTGAGGCCCGCCTGTCGGACGTTGTGAACATAAATCGGACGACGTTGCCAAGGCGCCGGCCGTCGGGCGGCCTGACGGGTTCTGACCGGCGGCCTCACATCGGAGGCGCGCTGGGGAAGGCGATCCTGGAAGCCGCATTGAAGCGCAAATGGTTCCTTCAGGACTTGGACAGCCGCGCCCTGAGGGTCACCGCCATTGGCCGACGGCAGTTGCAAACGAGATTCGGGCTGCAGATCTAGTCCGATCGGAATATGCCGCCGAACTTCGGCTGCTTCTTCTTTCTCGACCGTTCCCACAGCACGCCCGGGAAACCCTTCAGCGGTACCAGCGATTCGCCGAGATAGGCCCACTCCGGCGACTGCTCGATGCCGATGTGATAGCGAGCCTGCCGGCCGGTGCGGGTTTTGAACAACGCCCGCGATACGTTCACCATGTGCGGCGAGCGGCTTCGCTCATAAAAGAGCGGGGTGCCGCATCGGGCGCAAAAGCTGCGCGCCGTCCCCGCAGTTGGATCCGCGTAGCACGTGATGTTCTCTTCTCCACCCGTGATGCGGAAGCGGCTTCGCCAACTGCCCACATACGTGGCGTAAGCCGCGCCGTGGGCGTGGCGGCTCGCGACCGAGTGATCGTGCCAGGCCCAACGTGCGGGAAAATCGATTTCGATGCGCACGTTGCCGCAAACGCATTCGCCCGGCACTTTGCTTCTCATCTCGGTGCGTATCTTGGGTGCTGGTCTTTTCACAGGTGTCCCCTAATGCGTACGGTCTCGATCGGTGCGCAGCTCGAAGTCCGCCAAGCTGACTTGGGGGAAATACAGTCTGTCGTCCCCGCGTATCCACCACTGACCGGTGAGTGCGTGCGTGCGAGGATCCGCGAATCGATAGTCGTACGCCCAAGCCCGCACGAATTTCGGGGAACCGCCGGGGAAGGGATTGGCTTCCAGCAACCCGAGCACGGGTGGACTGCCTTCGAGCAGGCGCTCCATCAAGCTGATGATCCACGGACTGTCTCGCACGCTGCCGAGAGCGGCGAACCACATTTCCCAGTCGAGCCGCGGCTGGTGCGGGATGTTCCATTTCGCGGCTTTGTCCAGCGGCCCAGGTTTGTAGCGAAAGACATACTCGCGCCACACCTGGCCGTCGGTGGAACCTTCGACGATGATCTCCGGTCGAGACGTGGTCATCACGGCAAACAGCCCGTAGGGATTGACGATGGAGAACGGCGCGAGGGCACGTGTAAGAACGCCGAGCACCGGCAAATCCTCGTGCGTGAAGGTCTGCCAGACCCGGTCCACTCCCATCGGCACCACGATCACGGCAAGCGCCGCGGCGATGACGGTGGCCGTGCGGCTCGTCAGCGGCGCTACGGAGGGCGCTCTCGATTCCAGCCGGGCTGGGACGAGGCGACGCAGCGCCGCGTCATCGAACAGAAAGACGCACAACAGGATGGTGAGCAGATTGAAGAAATTATAGTTACCGGTGAGCACGATCAGTGTTTGCAGCGCCAGTATGCAGAAGGCGGCCGCGGCTCGAATGCGGCGCGGCATAACGATGAGAAACACGCTTCCCAACTCGATGATCAATGTGGCGGCGGTTCCTCCCATGAGCAGCCAGTGCGGCAATTGTGCGGCATAGCGCGCCAGCGGAGTCGGCAGCGGCTGCGTCCAGAAGTGATAGTCGAGCGCCGTCAGGTCGCGCCACGTGGGGTCGCCGGACAACAGCTTCACGATGCCCGCCAGAAACAGATACCGAAGGAGCAGCCAGCGGAAGAGCCAGACCACGATTTTAGATCCACCGGTAAGAAATATGGCGAGGAATCCGGTCTCGATCAGCAACGAATCCCACTGAAAGCTCATGAACTCCTGCCCGGCGCAGACATAGGAGAGGTACAGCGCGAACAGGGCAATGAGCGCCGGTCGCGTCCACTTGTCCGCGACGACCAGCAATCCCAGAAGTGCTCCGACGACCGTGCCCGCAAGCAGCGCGAAATCGCTGGCGTTCAACCAGAACAGCGATGGGAGTTTCCAATACGCCGAGTCTCCGTAGGCCCGGTGTGCGGCCGCGAAGTAGTCCGCTACCGGCAAGATTCCGTCATGGCCGACGAGACCCAGGATCTGCACGCCCAGCGAGGCGAAAGCTGACACATAGATGGCGCCGAAAAGCCTCAAGAAAATCCAGCTCACCAATGCGTAACGCTCGGCGTGGAGCGCAGGTCCCCACAGGAACATCGAAATCCGGCTGAGAAGATCTCGGCGTCGAGCAAGGAAGGCGTACGCCCATTCGCTCATCGCCGCGAAACCGGGGACGCGCGAGTAGCACCACCACCAAGCCGCGCGCCCCTGCGAGTGGCGCAGAACGCGAAATGTTGCTGCCGCGCCTGAATACACGCGCCCGGCGTCGATCAATTGAATGGCGCGTTGAAAGTCCTTGAGCGGGATCTCGGGAAAATCCTTCGCCGCTTCCTGGAAAGGGCGATAGTCGACCCGCTCGTGGGTCAGCTCACGCCAATAGGCCACCCAATAGCGGCAGATGGCGCAATCGCCGTCGTACACCAGTATGGGAGGGCCCTGTGACACGCTCTGAAATATCTACCGCGCGCACGCGTCATGCAATCAATGCTGCAGCGAAGCATATTACGCAACGGCTCGCATGCGTTCCGGTGCGGCCGGCGAGCGCGCCGAGCCACAGCATGACGGAACCAAGTAGCGCAGATTTCGACAATTTTCCGTCTTGACTTGCCGGCCATGGGTGCTGATGATCGGGTTGAAGGGCGCGCGACCATTTGGGAGAGATCTACCTTGGACGAGCGGCACAAGACAACAATGATTCGTCGTCGTGACCTGCTGCTCGCCGTGACGGCTTCCAGTGCCGCAGCCGCGATGGGCGGCGCATCGACTCCCGCGACCCCGGCGGCCCGCCCGCGCGACAAGCGCAAGCCACAGTACCAAGCCAACTCCGCAGAAGTTCAGACGTTCTACCGCGTCAATCGTTATCCGGCGAAGTAACGCATCCATGCTCATCAAAAGATCGGAACTGCAGCAGCGAGGCGGTGCGGGCGGCCCCGCATTGCCATGCGACCCCCCAAGTCAACTGGATCGTCGCTCCTTCTTGCGCCGTTCGGGCCTCATCGCCGGTGGGCTCGCCGGACTCGGTGTGCTGCCGCTCGGCAGCGTGCGCAAGGCCGCGGCCGGCGCGCCGCCGGCGCCAGACACGGTGGTTTCGCGCCGAAAGAATATCTGCACCCACTGTTCGGTGGGCTGCTCGGTCATTGCCGAAGTGGCCAATGATGTCTGGGTCGGCCAGGAGCCGGATTTTGACAGCCCCATCAATCGGGGTTCGCATTGCTGCAAGGGTGCGGCGGTGCGTGACGATGTCACGGGCGAAAGACGCCTGCGCTATCCGGTGAAATTGATCGACGGTCAATGGAATCGCATTTCCTGGGATCAGGCCATCGAGGAGATCGGCGACAGGCTGCTGCAGATCCGAGCGAAGTCGGGACCGGAATCGGTCTACTGGCTGGGGTCCGCCAAGTTCACCAATGAGGCCGCCTATCTCAACCGCAAGTTTGCCGCTTTTTGGGGAACCAACAATTCGGATCACCAGGCGCGAATCTGTCATTCCACCACCGTCACCGGGGTTGCCAATACCTGGGGCTACGGTGCGATGACCAACAGCTACAACGATATCCGCAACGCCAAGACCATCATGGTCATGGGCGGCAATCCGGCCGAGGCGCATCCGGTTTCGCTGCAGCACATTCTCGAGGGAAAGGAACTCAACCGCGCCAACATGATCGTCATCGATCCGCGGATGACGCGCACCGCGGCGCATGCCACCGAGTATGTGCGCGTACGCCCCGGCACGCACATTGCCACGATCTACGGGATGCTCTGGCACATCCTCAAGAACGGTTGGGAGGACAAAGAGTTCATCCGCCAGCGCGTCTACGGCCTGGAAGATGTTCTTCCGGAGGTTGAAAAGTGGACGCCCGATGAGGTCGAACGCGTCACCGGGTTGCCGGAAGCTCAGGTCAAGCGGGTCGCCGAGACCTTTGCGAAGCAGCGCCCCTCGACGCTGATCTGGGCCATGGGCCAGACCCAATTTGCGACCGGAACGGCAAACGTGCGCGCCAGCTGCCTGCTGCTGCTGGTCACCGGCAACGTGGGCGGCTATGGAAGCGGCGCGAATATCTTCCGCGGCCACACCAATGTGCAGGGTGCGACCGATCTGGGTCTCGATGTGACGAGTCTTCCTCTCTATTATGGTCTTTCCGAAGACGCGTGGCGGCATTGGTGCCGCGTGTGGGAAGTCGACTATGAGTGGATGCAATCGCGCTTCGCGAGCAAGACCCTCATGGAGACGCCCGGCATTCCCAGCACGCGCTGGTTCGACGCCACGCTCCTGCCGAAGGATCAGGTCAGCCAGCCGGATACCTTGAAGGCCATGTTCGTCATGGGGCATGGCGCCAACACGATCACCCGCATGCCCGAGTCACTGCTCGGAATCGAGAAGCTGGATCTGCTGGTCGTCTGCGATCCGTATCCAACGAGCTGGGCGGTGCTTTCCGGCCGCAAGAACGGGACTTATCTGCTCCCCGCATGCACCAGCTTCGAAATGGACGGATCGCGCACCAATTCCAATCGATCGTTGCAGTGGGGCGAGCAGATCGTGAAGCCCGTGTTCGAATCGAAGAACGACTACGACACCATGTACATGCTCGCGCGCAAGCTGGGCTTTGCCGATCAGATGTTCAAGAACTTCAAGGTCGACAATGGTGCGGTGTCCGCAGAGGACATTCTGCGCGAGATCAATCGCGGCGGCTGGTCCACCGGTTATTGCGGTCAATCGCCGGAGCGTCTCAAAGCGCACATGAGAAATCAGGACAAATTCGACCTGATCACCATGCGAGCGCCCAAGGATGATCCTGAGGTCGGCGGCGACTACTACGGTCTGCCATGGCCGTGCTGGGGAACGCCGGCGCTTCGGCATCCCGGCACGCCCATTCTGTACAACACCAATCTGTCCGTCGCGGAGGGCGGCGCCACTTTTCGCGCGCGCTTCGGCGTCGAGCGCGTCGTCAAGCGCAAGATCATGCAGAACGGTCAGCAGATCGAGACGGACGTGCACGAAAGCCTGCTGGCCGACGGCTCCTATTCGGTGGGCTCCGAGATCAAGGACGGGTATCCCGAGTTCACCCTCGGCGTTTTGAAGAAGCTCGGGTGGGATAAGGATCTCACGGCGGCGGAGTTGGCGACCATTCTTCGGGTGAACGCCGCCAAGCCTGACACCGTTTCCTGGTCGACCGACCTTTCCGGGGGCATTCAGCGCGTCGCCATCAAGCATGGCTGCAGTCCGTATGGCAATGGCAAAGCTCGCATGATCGCCTGGAATCTGCCGGACCCGATCCCGGTCCACCGCGAAGTCATATACACCTCACGGCCTGATCTCGTCGCCAAGTATCCGACACTCCCGGATGCCCGGCAGTTTCGTGTACCCAATCTGGGATTTACGGTGCAGAAGGCCGCCGTCGACAAGGCCATTGTGAAGGAATTTCCGCTGATCTTGAGTTCCGGCCGGCTGGTTGAATACGAGGGCGGCGGCGAGGAGACGCGATCGAACCGATGGCTGGCGGAGTTGAAGCAAAACATGTACGTCGAAATCAATCCCGCGGACGCAGCCGAACGCGGCATCAGCGACGGAAGCTGGGTGTGGGTGACCGGACCCGAAAGTCAATCGAAAGCGCGTGTGAAGGCCTTCGTGACGGAGCGCGTCGGCAAGGGTGTGACGTGGATGCCTTTTCATTTTGCGGGCTGGTGGCAGGGCGTCGATCAGCGCAGCAAGTATCCGAAAGGCGCCGACCCGTATGTACTCGGCGAGAGCGTGAACGGCATCACGACCTACGGTTTCGATCCGGCCACCGGCATGCAGGAGCCGAAGGCCACGCTTTGTCAGATCAGATCGGCATGAGGAACGCTAGCCCATGGCAAGGATGAAGTTTCTTTGCGACGCTGACCGCTGCATCAACTGCAACGCCTGCGTCACCGCGTGCAAGAACGAGCATGAAGTGCCCTGGGGCATCAACCGCCGTCGGGTCGTCACCATCAATGACGGCAAGCCCGGCGAGCGGTCGGTTTCGATGGCCTGCATGCATTGCACCGACGCGCCGTGCGCGGCGGTCTGCCCGGTGAGCTGCATCTTTCCGACCGAAGAAGGCGTGGTGCTTCATTCCAAGGATCTGTGCATCGGCTGCGGCTACTGCTTCTACGCATGCCCCTTCGGCGCGCCGCAATACCCGCGCATCGGCAACTTCGGCTCCCGCGGCAAGATGGACAAATGCACCTTCTGCGCCGGCGGCGGCGGCAATGAAGAAACCGGCAGCATCGAAGAATACAAGAAATACGGCGCCAACCGGCTGGCGCAGGGCAAGCTGCCGCTGTGCGCCGAAATGTGCTCGACCAAATCGTTGCTGGCGGGCGATGGCGACATCATTTCCCAAATATATAAGGAGCGCGTGCTGAAGCGGGGTTATGGGTCCGGCGCCTGGGGCTGGATGACGGCCTATCACCAAAAGATCTCGGTGTGACCTGCGATGCGGACGGGGTGGCGATCATGATGAGGATTTTCGTGCGGGTACGGCGTGCCCTTGCCCCGCTCGTGTTCTTGACGATGCTCAGCGTCGTGCTGCAGGCGGATGCACAGCAAACCAAGCCGAACGCGCCGGTGGATCCGGATGCCAGCGCCGTCAAGGAACAGACTCTCCTTCAACAGGAGGCGCGCATCAAGGGCCGCATCGACATGCCGGACAATCGAGAGACCGTGCTCATCGAGCCCGCCGGCCGCGTGTGGGAGCGCTTTCACGAAGTCACCTTGCACCGGCTCGGCGCGATCGTCATCCTCGGCATGATCGCGCTCCTGGCGCTCGCTTATGTCGTGCTCGGGAAGATCCGGATTTCGGCCGGACGCTCGGGACGGAAAGTTCTTCGCTTCAGCGGTTTCGAGCGCTTCTCGCACTGGCTCACAGCAGTTTCTTTCGTCGTTCTCGGCCTGACGGGGTTGAATATCACGTTCGGCAAATTGCTGCTCCGACCGGTCATTGGGCCCGAATCCTTCAGCGCCTGGGCGCAAGTTGCGAAGTACGTCCATAACTTCGTCGGATTTTCCTTCATGACCGGCCTGTTCCTGATCGTCGTGCTGTGGATCAAGGACAATATTCCGAGGCGAGTCGACATCGAATGGCTGAGACAGGGCGGGGGCTTCATCAAATCCAAGCATGCCCCGGCGGGGCGCTTCAATGCCGGGGAGAAGTTGGTCTTTTGGTTTGCTCTTGGCGCCGGCGCCGCGGTGATCGTCTCCGGATTGCTGCTGCTGTTTCCGTTCTACATCGAGAACATTGCCGGGATGCAAATCACGCAGGTCGTGCACGCCGTGGTGGCAGTCCTCTTTGTCGCGGTGATTCTCGCCCATATCTACATCGGCACGGTGGGAATGGAAGGTGCGTTCGAGGCCATGGGTACGGGCGAGGTGGATCTGCACTGGGCCGAGGAACATCACGACCTGTGGCTGGCCGATGCGCTCGCGAAGGAGCGTTCCGCCGAACCGCGGGGACCGCCCACGCCGGCTCCCGCCAAGTAGGCATCGAGTCTCGCTTCAGCTATCGCGCTTCTTCGGCAACTCGCCGTCGCGCTCGCGTAAATAATCGGCGGTGGTGCGGACGGGCGGCGGCGCCCCATGGGGATCGAATTCTTTCTCCGTGACGTATGCGACGCGGCAGTCCTCGCACATCTTGATGAGATCCAGGCGCTCGGGCGAGTTCTTGAACATCCAGTGCTTGTCCGCGAGCTTTGCAGCGACCCGCTCGATCGTGCTCCTGACGCCGAACGGCTTGCGGCAGCGGATGCACCGGAACGGTTCTTCCTCTTTGAGGACCCGCACGCCGCCGGCGCCGTTGCGGAAGTCGAGCTGCGGCTTCAGGGTGATGACCTTCTCGGGGCAGGTGGCCTCGCACAGCCCACACTGCACACAGGCCTCCTCGGTGAAACGCAGCATCGGTCGCTCTTTATCATCGCTCAGCGCGCCCGTTGGGCATACCGACACACAGGAAAGGCACAGCGTGCAGCCGCCGGAATCGACCTCCACGGCTCCGAATGGAGCGCCGGCGGGTAACGGGATCACCTCGGCGGGCTCGGGCGCTGCCCTGCGCAGCTCTCGCAGGGCAAACCGCAGCACTCCCCGCTTATCGCCGACGGGAAGAAAGCTCGCCGGACGCGGGGCGCTGGGCATCGCCGGAATTTCGCGTAAGGCCGCGGCCAGCAGATCCGGATCATCGGCTTCGATGCCGGCGATCCTTCCTGTGCCAAAGCCAAGACCGGCCAGGATGGGTTCGGCCAGCGCCATCGTTGCGCTCAATCCGGCCATATCACGCGGCCGGGCCGGCAGCAGCGCGCGCACCGCAGAGGCTCCGTAAGCGAACAGGGCCGCGACGGCTTCGAGGCCGATCTGAGTGACTTCGTTGACCGAAAAAGGCAGGACGTGCGCGGGCAGACCTTCGCCGGTCCGCGCCAGCGCGTCGATGATGGGTGTGCCATGCGGCTCGTCGTGCAGCAGCACCAGGGCATTCCGGCCGCCCGCTTCGCGGTACGTCAGCAACAGCGTGCGCAGCTTGCGCAGCAACGCATCGGACGGCGGCAGTGTATAAGCCGCGGCGCCCGTGGGGCAGGCGGCGGCGCACTGGCCACAGCCGGCGCAGATATTCGGGTCAATCGAAACGTGGTCCCCGGCCGGAACGATTGCCGAGGTTGGGCAAAGATCCAGGCAGCGGGTGCAGCCGGTGATCCGAGAGCGCGAATGCGCGCAGAGATGTTCAGTGAACGTGATATAGCGTGGCTTGTCGAAGGTACCGACCAGATCGCGCGCCTTCTGCACGGCACTCAAGACCGCCGCCGGATGGCCGGGATCGGCGCGCACATACCCATCGCGCAGGTCGGCGGCCGGGAACAAGGGACGGCCGCCGGACAGATCCAGGACCACATCGCACCGAGACACCGCACCGCCGCGCGAAGGTCCGAAGGACAAGGCGCCGCGCGGGGACGGCAACGGGTACGCGAAATCATCGACCGTGATTTCAAACGCGCCCAAATACCCCTTAGCTCCGCGGATCCTGCCTTTTGCGATCGGAAAGTCGCTGCTGAGCGGCGGAGCGACAGCCGCCGGCGGGGTGATCAGCACCGTGATGTCGAGGTGCGCCTTCAACAGTTCCCCCGCCTCGAGGGCCCGTGCGTCGCTGCCGTAAATGAGCGCGACGCCCTCGCTTTTCAGCGTGACGAAGGGTGTTTCGGGTGAAGGCTCGGCCGCCGCTGCCATCAGCGCCGCCAGCTTCGGCCCGGCTGCCTCTGCCTCATGGGAGCTCATGCTACTCAGCATAGCATCGACCCCCCGGTACTACCGCGGCACCCAAGGGGTGCTGTGCAATGGCCGGTCCGGGGATATAGTTGTGCGGTAGATACCATCAGCCGGGAGGCCTTTGTGCCGATGGGGCCGCGCGCATGAAGCTATTGAAGACCGTCCGGGCAGATCCCTCGGATACGTTTGTCTTTGACAAGGCGGCGCAGCCCGGCGAGTGGGCCGTGTCCGGTGGGTTCATGTTCGCGAATCTGGATCCGGCAACCCTGACGGGTAAGACTCGTGCCGCATTCCGCGGCGGCTTTTTAGGAATTGACTCGTTCGGTTGGTCAACCTTGGCTCAGATTGTCGAGGTGAGCGCGGAACAACACGCCGCGGCGGTGGAGCAGCTGGCTGCGCGATTGGTTGAGCGCTGCGGTGCACCTGACCTCCCAACCGCCCGGCTGGCCGCCCAAGAGGAGATCGCCTTCGCCGCATCGCTTGGCGAGCATCCTCAGGGGATGCTGATTGCGGTGTCGCGACGCTGGGAGAAAGAGGCGACCCGCGAGTCGTTTCGGACCCTGCAGGCAAACGCCATGCCCAAAGCAGCGCCCGTCTTCAGCTTCGTCGAGGTGGCGGACGATGAGGAGACGCCGGCGGAGCACATCGACTTCGCCGCGATGGCCAACGGAGAGCGCCGTTGAGAGAAGCGCGCGATTTCTGGCTTTCCTGCGGCCACCTTCTGCTCGATCGCGGCGAGGACGGCGGCTTGATCGTCACGGATGAATTCCTGAAGGCCTACCTGGCGCGCCCGGAGATGAGGCCGCCCGAGGATGCCTGCCCGGCGGAGCGAACTCTGCACCGGCTCCTGCTGGGAGATCCGCGAACGGCGGTCGGGCCGCGGCAGATCGGCGCGATTGCCGACGCAGACGCGCGCGAAAATTGGGAATTCCTGATCTCGTGGCGGGATCATCTGGTACGGCACGCGACCTTGGAGGCGGCGTATCTTGCCATCGTTCGCCACAATCTCATGTTCCCGCGTATTTTTATCGATCAACTCGTGCAGGTCATCCTGCGCAACATATTGGATGATTGCGACGATGTGTTCGTGGTGCGGGCGGCCGAGCTGTTGTTCCGTACGCAGAGACTGACATCCTACGAAGGCTCGCTGGTGGCCGCCGACGAAGAGATCGTTCCGGGCTCGAGCGCCAAGCCGCTTTCGCCTTTGGTCGCGATGTTGGGGGTTTCCCCGGCAGCCGACGTCGATGTGCTGAGTGAGGCCAATGCCGGCAGGTACTGGGAGCGCAGCGATTCATTCGACATGGCGCTCGATCTGACCGGCGGGCGCCGCGGACTGGCCGCGCTCGGCGCTGTGCTCACGCGTTGGGTGCGCCATCTGCTCGCCGTCGATGTGGAAATCGACCCGGTGACCGAACTTCGCGACGTCAAGTTCACCTGGTATGTCGGCCTGGATGCCGATGCCACGCGGATCGGCGATACGCTTTGGAATGGGCATGAGCTCGATCCGGCGGCGCGCGGGCTCGTGGTCGGCCTCTATCGTATGACTTTCGCCGACGAGGCGGAAATCATCGAGCAAGCCCGGGGAGCGCCAACCTACCTGATTGCGGCCATGTCGGCCGACAGGACCCTGCGGTTGAAGCCGCAGAATCTCATCACGGGCCTGCCGGTCGTGCAGAGCGCCGGAGCGCTGAATTGAACGCGCCGGCGGCTTGCGTTCGCGTGGGTGTTGTCGTCGAACGGCGCAAGGCCAAGAGTCCTTGGGCTGCGTTCCTGTATCGGCCGATCTCGGTGCTGGCAGGCGTGCCGGCGGCGCCACCTTGGACCACCATCAGCGCTGAGGAGAATCTGACCACCTTGTATGCCGGTGACGCCATGATCGAGCTTCACCGGACTGAGACCGCCAACTATCGCGACAATCTCGCTTCAGGCGCTCCGCTGCTGTGGGTCATTCTTCGGCCCGGAACCGGAGCGGTGGAATTCGACCTGCTTTCCGTAACGGCGGATCCGGCGGAGGGAGAGGCGCTGACGGGAGCAGGCAACGATCTGGTCGAATCGGTGCCGATGCCGGACGCCATCCGAGAGATCGTGCGGAAGTTCGTCGCTGAGCACCATGTCGAGCAAGCGTTCTTCAAACGCGAACGTGATCGCTCCGCCTCCCCATCGCCCACCTACCGGACCGGAGCCTCGAAGGATGAAACATGAGCGAGTCTGATAACTTTCTTTCCCGGTGGTCGCGGTTGAAGCGTGAATCGCAAGCCACCTCACCGGATTCGGAAGCCGCGTCACCGGATGCAGAGGCGCCATCTGCGGCTCCCTCATCCCCAGCCTTCGATCCGGCGAGCCTGCCGCCGATCGAATCGATCGTCGCCGACAGCGATATCCGCCGGTACCTGCACGCCGACGTACCGCCGGAGTTGACGCGCGCCGCGCTGCGCAGCGCCTGGGCCGCCGATCCTGCCATTCGAGATTTTATGGGCATTGCCGAAAGCCAGTGGGACTTCAACGACCCCGCCGGCATCCCGGGCTTCGGTCCGCTACAGGCCGCGGATCATCTCGCGGCTCGGGCCCTTGGGAGGCTGAGCAGCGACGCGCCGGGCGAGGCGCCGTGTGTCGAGCCGGTTGAGGAAGTCGGGCAGATAGCCGTGGGTAACGTCGATGACGTCGATGTTGCGCGCGCGCAGGAATATTCGCTGCTCTCGAGCTTGCTGGCGCGCAGTCCCGACGCCTCAATGCTGAGCCGCCTGGCTGAACTTCGTGGCGATCAGAGCCCGCTGGGCCTTGCGCACACGGCCCTGGCGAACGCCGCGGCGCGGACCGACGCCGAAATCACGGCAAGGGAGCATTTCAATCTGTTCGTCGGGCTTGGGCGCGGAGAACTATTGCCCTACGCATCCTATTATCAGACGGGGTTTCTGCATGGGCGCCCGCTTGCGAAGCTCCGCGAGGCCCTTCAGCGCATCGGCATCGAGCGAATGACCGGAGAGACGGAGCCGGAAGATCATGCCGCGATCCTTCTGGAGATCATGGCGGGGCTCACCGGTGGGGAACTGCCTGCGCCCACGGGAACCGACCGTGAAATTTTCGACGACCACCTCGCACCCTGGATCACACGGTTCTTTTCCGACCTGGAGCAAACCGCATCCGCGGACTTTTACGCCGCCGTCGGCGCGCTCGGCCGAACCTTCACTCAAATTGAGGCGCAGAGTTTTCTGATGCCGCAATGAGCAGCCGGTTGCTGCGATACGCCTAGAGTCGAACAGCCGTCGTAGAGAAGGCAACACTCGCCGGCTTCTGAACCACTTTGTCCAGAACCGTCGCCGCGACCGCCGCGATGACGAAAGAGGCAAGGCAGGCTGCGACGAAACTGCGCATATCGCTCTCCCGATGGTGGAACCTCGCCAAAGATAATCCACCTTTCGGCCAATTCGCACAATCCGCCTTTTGCGTCTCGGGACGGTGACCGGGGGGTAGCCGTAGGTCCGATACGGGCTGCAAGACCGGCAGGAGCACACCTTGGACTATTGCGACGCACACGGAGGATATCTCGCCGGAAGAGATGCACAAGCCGCCGTGCGCTGAGCAGCGCTGTGAAGTGCGTCGCATCATCATCCGTGCGCAAGTCGCCCGCGACAGGCGCAACAAAAAACGACGCGCAGACTTCGAACGATACCATCGTTTGCGGGCCGGCAACATTAAGCTCGAGCAAACATCAGACCAGCGCACACTCAACCCGCGGACGTTCGTCACAAAAAAAACCGGGCGCGCACCGCTTGCTTCGCATCGGCGAGACCGCGCATCAGATGCGAACCACATCGCACTTTGCAATTTTTAGACTTGCAGCAAGTATTCGTATTTGCGCTCACGCCGTTAATGCGATACATGTAATGCTCAAGACATAAGATGAGCGAATAAAAAGAATTCAAGGAGACGAGCGAAGAGTAGACCGAGGTTGGCGCACAGTGTGAGGTCGATATGACAACGAGCGCTTTGCTTTTTAGCGATTTCAAATCTTCCTACGATCAGAGCGTAGCCGCAAACCTTACGCTCGATGAATACTTCCAGCACTGCCGCAACGATCCGATGACGTATGGGCTCGCAGCCGAGCGCATGGTGAAGGCGATCGGTGAACCCCGGCTGGTGGCCACCAAATCAGATCCCCGCCTGCTGCGATTGTTCGGCAATCGAACCCTGAAGTATTACGACGCCTTTGCCGATTTCTACGGCATGGAAGGCGGCATCATCGAAGAGATCGTGTCCTTCTACCGTCACGCCGCCCAGGGCCTCGAGGAGCGCAAGCAGGTGCTCTACCTCTTGGGACCCGTCGGCAGTGCGAAGAGCACGCTGGCCATCAAGCTCAAGAGCTTGATGGAGCGCTATCCGATCTATACCTTGATCGACGGCGATACCGGCGAGCGCAGTCCGCTGCTCGAGTCGCCTTTGGGACTGTTCGACCCGGAGAAGTTTGGTGCCCGCCTGGAGGGCGAATACGGCATCGCGCCGCGTTACCTGACCGGGATATCGAGTCCCTGGGTCCAGAAACGCGTGCGCGCCTATCATGGCGACCTGACGCGCTTTCGCGTGCAGCGCGTCTTCCCCTCGGTACTGAACCAGCTCGCGGTCGCCAAGACGGAACCCGGCGATGAGAACACCCAGGACATCAGCTCGCTGGTCGGCAAGGTCGACATGCGCAAGCTGAGCAAACTGGGCCAGGACGACCCGGATGCCTACAGCTACTCGGGAGGTTTGTGCCTGACCACCCAAGGCCTCCTGGAGTTCGTGGAAATGTTCAAGGCGCCCATCAAGGTGCTGCATCCGCTGCTGACGGCGACCCAAGAGGGCAATTTCAAGGGAACCGAGGGGTTCGGCGCCATGCCGTACCAGGGCACGGTCCTCGCCCATTCGAACGAGAGCGAGTGGAAGAAGTTCAGCAGCAATCGCGACAACGAGGCGTTCTTGGATCGCATCTTCATCGTCAAGGTGCCTTACTGCCTGCGCGTGACCGAGGAAGTCGCCATCTATCAGAAGCTGCTCAGGGAGTCGACGCTGGAAAAGGCGCCGTGCGCCCCCGGGACTTTGCAGATGCTCGCACGCTACATGGTGCTCTCGCGGCTCAAAGCACCGACCAACTCCAGCATCTATTCGAAACTGCGGGTTTATGACGGCGAGAACCTGCGCGAGTCGGATCCGCAAGCGAAGAGCGTCGCCGAATACCGCGAAGCCTCCGGCGCCGATGAAGGCATGACCGGATTCTCGACCCGCTACGCCTTCAAGCTCATCTCCAAAGCCTTCAATCGAGATTCCTCGGAGGAATCCGCCGATCCGGTGACCCTCCTGAAGGTCATCGAGGAGAGCATCGGCACCTCCGATTTCAGCCCCGACCTGCAAAAGGCCTGTACGGTGCACCTCAAGGAGTTCCTGATCCCGCGCTACCTGGAGGAACTGACCAAGGAAATCCAGGCGGCCTATTTGGAGTCCTACGCCGACTATGGCCAGGAACTCTTCGACCGGTATGTGGCATTTGCCGACTTTTGGATCCAGGAAGAGGTTTACGTGGATCCGGCGACGGGTGTGGCCTTCGACAAGTCGGCACTGAACTCTGAGCTCGAAAAAATGGAGAAACCCGCCGGTATCGGCAACCCGAAGGATTTCCGGCACGAGATCGTGAATCACGTCCTGCGCGCGCAGAACAAGACCGGCGGTGAGAAGCTCGTCTGGACGAGCTATCAAAAGCTGCGCGAAGTCATCGAAAAGCGCATGTTCGCCGCCACCGACGATCTGCTCCCCGTGGTGTCCTACTTCGCGAAAGGCAACGCCGAGGATGAGAAGAAGCACGAGGCGTTCATTGCCCGCATGAAGGCGCGGGGCCACACACCCACCCAGGTGCGCCGCCAGGTCGAGTGGTGGACGATGGCCCGGCGCCAGTGAAAGACCCTTAGGGAAATGCCAAGATGAGCAGCGTCATCATCGATCGGCGGCCGGACAGAGGCAAGAGCACCGGGAATCGGCAACGTGTCTTGAGGCGCCTGGAGGGGGCCTTGAGAGCGCAGGTCGATCAAATGATCGCCCGCCGCCGCCTGAGCGAGCATGACAAGAGCGCCGATATCGAGATCAAGCGCAAGGACGTGAAGGAGCCGCGCTTCTTGCTGGATGCCAGGACCGGGGCGCATGGACGCGCGGTTCCCGGCAACGCCAATTATCGCGTGGGCGACAAAATACCGCGCGACTCACCTGAGGGAAGGGGTCAAGGATCGGGCGCGGAAGGGGCCGAGACGGAGGATATGTTTCGTTTTGCGTTGTCACGCGAAGAATACCTGTCGCTGCTCTTCGATGAGCTCGAACTGCCGCCCCTCATCAAAAAGGACCTTTTGGAGATCGACGAAAATCGCTTTCGACGCGGCGGCGTGGTGCGCTACGGGAATCCGAGCACCGTGTGCGTCGCGCGCACCTTCAAAGCTTCCATCGGCCGGCGCGTGGCCGCCGAGGCGCACTTCGAAGAAGCGCTGGATGCCGCTGAGGCGGCGTTGCGCGTCGCGCGCTCCAGTGCCGTGCCGGCCAGCGTCGAAGTCGCGGAATTGGAACTCAAAGAGGTGCGCCGGCGCGGCGCGGACATTCCCTTCCTGGACCCGATCGACCTGCGGCACCGCAGTCTGGTCGAAGTCCAGTCGCCGCGCACCGCGGCGGTGATGTTCTGCCTGATGGACGTGTCGGCATCGATGAATGAATTGCGCAAAGACCTGGCGAAGCGCTTCTTCACGCTGCTGTATCTTTTCTTGAGCCGAAAATACGCCAAGGTGGAACTGGTGTTCATTCGTCACACCGACGAGGCCCAAGAGGTCGATGAGGACACCTTTTTCAACGGCACGCAGTCCGGAAGCACCAAGGTCTTGTCCGCCCTCACCAAAATGCGCGAGATCATGGCTTTGCGCTATCCGCCGTCGCGTTACAATATCTTCGGCGCGCAGGCGAGCGACGGCGATTCTTTCGGCGAAGATTCAGGCGCATCATCCGCCTATCTGCTCTCCGAGCTTTTGCCTTTTTCGCGCTACTTCGTCTACGCCGAAGTCGGCGAGACCGCGAGCGAGTCGAGCAGCTTGTGGACGGCGTACAGCGGCATCGCCAGCGAGCAGTTCAATATGGCGACGCTCACCGCGCGCAACGAAGTCTATCCGGCTCTGGCCAAGCTGTTCCAGAAGGAGCAGCCGGCGTAAGATGCCGCTGCCGCCCGGATCCATGCCGCAATCCAAACTTACAGGCAGCGAATGGAGCATGGATGATCTGCTCACCATCGAGCAGATGTGCGCGAATCACGCGCTGCGCTACGCCCTGGACACCTTCCCCAATCAGCTGGAAGTGATCACCAGCGAGCAAATGCTGGACAGCTATGTCTCCAGCGGCCTGCCGGTCAACTACGGCCATTGGAGCTTCGGCAAGCAATACTTGATCGAGAGCGGCAAGTACCGCGCCGGTGCCAACGCGCTGGCCTATGAAATCGTCATCAACACCAACCCGTGCATTGCCTTTCTGATGGAAGGCAACTCGCTCGCCATGCAGGCGCTGGTCATTCCGCATGCCTGCTTTGGCCACAACAGTTTCTCCAAAGGCAATTATCTGTTCACGGAATGGACGCAGCCGGAGGCGGTGCTCGACTACATGCTGTTTGCGCGCAACTACGTCGCTGATTGCGAGGAGCGCCACGGTGCAACCCAAGTCGAGCAGACTCTCGATGCACTGCATGCGCTGCGCGATCAGGGTCTCGACAAGTACAAGCGGCCGCGCAAGCTCGACACGCGCAAGGAGCGCGCGGAACAGGCGAAGCGGCTGGCGAACGCCAGGGAGGCGATGCGCCAGGGCGAATACTACAGCGTCGTGCCCCACTCACCGAAGGCGGCCGATGCCGCCCCGACGTTTCCCGCGGAACCTGAAGAGAATCTGCTGTATTTCATCGAGAAGCACGCGCCGAAGCTCGAGCCATGGCAGCGCGAGCTGGCGCGCATCGTGCGAAAGATCGCGCAGTACTTCTACCCGCAGCGGCAGACTCAGGTCATGAACGAGGGCTGGGCGACGTTTTGGCATCACCGCCTGATCAACGACATGTACGATGCGGGGCAGATCGATCAGGGCATACTGCTCGAGTGCCTGCACTCGCACACGAACGTCATCAGGCAGCCGGACTATGCGCCGTTGAATCCTTACGCGCTCGGCTTCGCGGCGTGGAACGAAATCAAGCGCGTGTGCGAGTCACCGACCGACGAAGACCGGGAACATCTGCCGGGCATCGCGGGCAAGGATTGGCTCGAGACCTTCCACGACGTCATGCGAAATTATCGCGACGAGAGTTTCTTGCTGCAGTTCCTGACGCCGAAATTGGTGCGCGAGTTCCGGCTGATGAACATTCAAACCGACGAGGGTCTCGATCACTGGATCGTCAGCGACACCGCCGGCTCCGACGGCTTCAAGGCGATTCGCACCCAGTTGGCTGCCTCGTATCGCCTCGAGTCCTACATGCCCGAGATATCGGTGGTGCGCTACGGCCGGGATTCCGATAGAAAGCTCACCTTGCAGCATCAGAGCTACAACGGACGGTTGCTGATGGGAGATGAAGCCGAGCAATCCCTCAAGCATTTGCGCTGGCTGTGGGGATTCGATGTCTCGCTCGAAGCGGTCGACCAGAACGGGAAGACGCTCAAAACCTACTGACCCGATGCAGCGCGAGGCGGCTCGCTGGCCTGCACGGAGCCTCCAGTTCCGTGCAGGCCTGACCCATCAGCATCATTTTCCTGCTACCAAAAGTGATACCACGCCTTGTGCACATTCTCCGTGGCCTGCACCTTCTTGTTATTCTCCGCCGCATTGTTCGCCAACGTCGATGCCGTCATGCCCGGCTTTGCTGCGCCCTCCTTGCCCTGACCGGCCGAGGCGGCTTGGCCGGTATTTCTCGAGAGCCGCTGGTCCTGCCAATCGCTGCGGCTGTCACCGACATCGGTGCTACGGAGGTTGCTGCGGTCGTTGCGCAAATCGCCGCGATCGGCCCGCAAGTCCTCGCGGTCCGTGCGGATGTCCTGTTTGTCGCTGCGAATATCCGCCCGATCGTGCGCGATGTCCTTGTGATCCGTCCGAATGTCGGCCTTATCCCGAGTGATGTCGGCCTGGTCGTTCACACCGTCGCGCCGCTCCGCATAGTCGTGGTGCAGATCTCTCTGATCCGCGCGAAGGTCGTTCTGGTCGGTGCGCAGATCTCTCTGGTCGGCGTGGAGATCTTTCCGGTCCGTGCGAAGATCTCTCTGGTCAGTGCGAATGTCCGCCCTGTCTCGGGTCATATCCCTGCGGTCAGCCTGGGTGTCCTTACGGTCGACGTCCTTGCCGGCCGGCTGGGCATCGGTTTGAGCAACACTGGCCGGCCGAGTGCCGGTTTGAGCGGGACTCGTCGACTGCGGAGCCGGACCGGTTGACCGCGGGCTCGTTTGAGCAGGACTCGCCGGCCGGGTGCCGGATTGAGCAACGCCGGAATGGCCGCTCACCTCATCGCGCCGATCCGCATCATGGCGCAGATCTCTCTCATCGGCGCGCAGATCCTTCTGGTCGGCGCGAATGTCGGTCTTGTCCCGGGCAATATCCGTGCGGTCAGCCTGGATGTCCTTGCGATCCGCCCCGATATCTTTGCGATCCGACTGAATGTCGGCCTTGTCCCGTGCAATGTCAGACTGGTCGTTCACACCCGCGCGCCGTGCGGCCTCATCGTGACGCAGATCGCTCTGGTCGGCCCGCAGGTCTCTCTGGTCGGCGTGGATATCTTTCTGATCGGCGCGGATGTCCGCCCTGTCTCGGGCAATGTCCTTGCGGTCCGCTCCGATATCGCGTCGGTCGCGGGCAATGTCGCGTTGATCCTTGGCGGCATCGCCTTTGTCGCCTTTGTCGACATTGCGGTCGACGTTTGCGGCAGGCGTCGCCTGCTGCTGATTGCTTTGGCTTGGTGCGGCAGCGGGCTGTTGGCCGTCGGCGTTCGCCTTCGACAGTCCGGTTCCCAAAATCGATCCAACGGCAATTGCAATTAACGCCTTGTGGTTCATGGCGTACCTCCTCCTTCGGCTGGAATGAAGTTGTCGACGTTGGCGGAGGGGCATCCGCCCGCCGTATTAGTTGCTTTGATCGCCCTGCTTGGCTACTTCAGCGTGTTGATCCGGGTGCGATCGCCCCTCTTGCGCGACGAATCCTTCGACTAAGACAAAAAAGCTGTTGTAGAAATTCGGATCCACGATCGTTTCTCTGCTGACGACGCCGAGGACCTTGGCAGACCCCGCGGGCATCGTGATCGTGGCCGGCCCGATGCCCGCGCTCGTCGACTGCTTCATTTTCTGCAGCTTGCTCTCCTCTCGCTGGGCCGTCGCAAAGACGATGCTCGTCCCGTTGCGATTGTCAGCGCATGTAGTCTGCAAATGCAGCGTAATGTTCACCTTCTTCTCAGGCTGGTAGTCCCGCGTACCGGTCAACACACCCGGCTCGCTGGATCGCTCCAACATGTAGCCCTGACTGAGCAGTGCCCGCTTTACGCTCCAACAGACCCCATCGCCTGAACCGGGAATCGTTTTGCTAAAAGGCGCGGACCCGGTGAAAGGTCCTCGCGTATCGTGCTTGGCGGCGCAGCCGGTGATGGCCAGTGCGACCGACAACGACACGAGGCGAGAAACGGCGACAGTGCGGCAACAAATATTGCGCATGAGAAGCTCCGTCAGGCTCTGGTATCTCTTTTGACAAGCCGACACCCACTCGAAGTTCCCACCCCGCATTCGAGAGAAATAACCTGTTTATCAGCGCGTTATGCTTTCCTGTAGGCGCATGACTACGAGCCGCCGAATGGAGCGAACCCAAGCGCCGCGCTGACGTTGCTGAGAGAAGATTCCGACAGCGACAGCGTCAGCGGCGCAGGCTGGAGCAGACGCAGGCATCGAGTCCCCAAGACGCACGCGGTGTTCCTGTCGAGCGCGGATTTGGGTGCGGCGAGCCCGTCATTGCTGGATTCGCATCCGAAGCCGCCGATCCTCCCGGACAGTTTCTTCGTGCTGGCTGTCAGCCCCGTGGCCGTCGACGGCGGCCGTGGGAGTGAGGCGAAGCAAGAGGAATTTGAAATCCTCCGTGAGCAAGTAGGAGCGGCGACTCAGAATGTTGTGGCCGAGGAGCCCCAGCAATGCCGTCGCGATGCCTATGGCGGTGGCAATCAGCGCCATGCCGATTCCACGGCTGACTTCCCCCGGATCGGACACCCCGCCCTGCGCCAGCGCCGTAAAGGTTTGCATGATGCCGAGGATGGTCCCGAGCAGTCCCAGGAGCGGAGCGGCCGTGATGATGGTGTCCAGAATCCAGAGCCGGGCGCTTATTTTCTTGTCGACTTCGATGAACAGGGCCGACGAGTAATCCTCCAGCTCCGCGCGGGAGACGCCGCTTTTGGCGCCAAGCTCGGTATATCGAGCGATCGCGCCGCTGATGGGGTCGCGCGCCTTGATGTCCGCGGCGCGCAGCTGCGGAGCACGCGCCTCGCGGCCCACCGCCCGCGCCAAGCGCCCGGCTCGAATGGACAGATAACTCAGATAGAGCCCGCGCTCGAAGATCACAAAGATCAATATGGCGACGCCGCCGTAGAGAACATCGAAGGTCAGATCGTGGTAAAGCTGAAAGTTCATGATCGAAACTCTATCGTGATGACGAAAATATGCCGTTGCTCGCCTGGAAAGGCGGCTTCGGGAAATGGCGGGTAGTGTCCCGCGGCGACGATGCGCAGCGCTTGGGTGTCCAAAATCGTGGATCCGGAACGATGCGTGACGGCGACATTGCTGGGGTTGCCGCCGCCGCGATCCAGAGTGAAGCAAACCTGAGGGGAGCCGGAGGGTTTCAGCAAGCGGTATTCCGCTGTGTTCGGCACCTCCGTGCGTGCATCCACGTTTTGGCGCAGGGCCGCGGCATACGCCGCTTCGACGCTGGCATGCGACGGCGCCGCCGGCGGCGGCGCGGCCGCCTCGGCAGGTAACATGACCGGGGCGTCGGCCTCCGGCGAGACATCGGCCGGGATGGTCGGGGCAGCCACCGGTGCCGGCGCGGGGCGGCGCGCGGCCGCGGTCGGGGCATGCGGTACTGGTTTCGGTGGTTCCACATGGGGCGCCGGCGGCGCGGGCGCTTCTTCCAGCAGGGAAATCATCACCCCCGGATCGTGCATCTGTACGGCAGGCGCGGGGGTCGGCCCGCGGGCATGCAGAGCAAAGAGTGCCGCGGCGGTGAACGCCAGCGCCATGCTTTGGGTAACGAACTCCGGCTTGGTTTGATTCACGGGCTCATTTCGGCTTCGTGACGATGGAGGCGGCCGGCACATCAGCGCGCTTCATCGCATCGAGAACGTCGACGAGCTGTTGCAGCATGGAATGCTCGTCGCCCGCGATGATCACCGCGATCTTGGACTGTGCCTTCAGCGCGCGCAATTGCTCGGACAGCTGCTGCAAGCTGGTTTTATCCCCGTCGAGGTAAATCGAGCCGTCGCCCGTCATGGTCACGGTGACGCGCTTGAGTTCGTCGATCCGTGCCGGCGAGGCGGAGTGCGGCAGCGCGACCTTGAGACCCAGCGCCGGCAGCACATGGATGCTGATCAACACGAAGAACACCAGCAAAAACATCATCACATCGATCATCGGAATGATTTCGATGCGGACGGATTTGCGCGAACGTGCCGGCCAGGTACGCATGAGCTCGGCCTATTTCGCCACGGCGAAGAGGGGGCTCATATCGACGACCCCCGCCTTGTCATTGCCGGCGCCCGCCAGGTGCTCGCCGATTCCAAACGCGGATTCGGTGGTGCGGAGCAATGAATAGTGATTGTAGGGAGTCGGATCCTGCGCGCCTCGCGCGCCGTGGTTGGTGATCACGATGGTGGGGATTCGCCCCCCGCCGAAGTTCGCGCGGCTTGCCGGATCGTAGCCGCAGCAACCTTGGGCGTCGGTGTCGCGTTCCTGTTTGCCGTTCTCGTCGAAGGTAATGACGATGGCCGCGTTGCCCGCCGCGCTCCAAAGCTTCGAGCGCATGATCTTGTCGACCAGCTCTCCGGCCACCCGATCGCCGCGCTTGATCAACCCTTCGTGATTGGACTTGTCGCAGTCGGCGGGCGTGTACGGCCCCTTCTCACGGCCGTGCATGTCGTTGCACTGATTCGGAACGATGTGCGCGTAGTTCGGCAGCTTGCCGGAGGCCAGATCGCGCTCCAGCGCATCGAATCCCACGATTTTGTCCGCGCGATGCGGGTCATCCTGGACGCGCTTGAATGTCATGAAGCCGTTGTGCTTCACCGCGTAGAGTTCCGCGGGAACGCCGATCACCGGCTTATCCGCGGTAGGCCAGCGCGCCGCACCGGAACCCGGCGCGGGGATGCTCTCCATATAGGCCTTCCAGGTCAGGCCGCGGCTCTCCAGTTGATCGACCAGGCTGGGCGCGGTGACGGTGTGTTCCACGTAATCGGCTTTGTTCGATTTCGGGCACATGGGGTCTTGCATATTGGGTTTGCAGTAATAGGCATCGTCATCGTGGATGCCGAAGGTGTCCCCGCCGAGCATCGCAACATAGTTGCCTTCGCTGGGATGAACCTCGGCATAGAATTGCGTGGCCTGGCCGTACTGCGCCGCGAGACGATTGATGTTCGGCGCTATGGATTTCTCGCCGATGATTTCGCCATAGCTGCGGTTTTCCTCGATGATCAGAAAAATATGCTCGTAGCGCGGAATGCCGGTTGCGGCCTGCGCCGTCGCCGGCGCGGCGCTCACCGCGCCGGATGCGACCAAGCCGGCGAGTGCGACCATCGAGGCAGTTCTGAACATGGATCGATCCCCTCGTCAAAAACTCATGCGCACACCGGCGAGCAGTGTGATGTCGTAGAACTCGCGCTGGATGGGCCGTGCATCGCTGGTCCCCTCGGTGAACTCCAGCGGCGTATTGAGCAGGTTCTTCGCGTCGAAGTAGACCTTGACTTCATGCGCGATGGCGTAGCTGCTGCCGACGTCGAGCGTCAGCCGATGGCGTGAATACACGTCGGTGGAATTGCTGGTCGTGGAGCCGAAGGCGAACAGATCCTGGCCGACGTAGTCGGCAGCCACCCGCACTTCGAAGGGCGCGCGCTCGTAGAATATCGCCGCATTCCAAGTGACCTTGGAGGTGGACGGCAGGAGACCGTAGATGCCCGGATGAATCTGGGCTCGCGAATCGACCAAGGTGAAATTGGTGCTGTAGCCAAAGCCGTCGAGCGGGGCCGGCAGGAATTTCAGCTGCTGCTGGTACTGGCCCTCGATTCCTTCGGCGTGCGCGGGGCCGTTGCTCCAGCTCTGAACCTGGGTGATGGTGTTCGTCAGGCCCGGGTAGTTGTATCCGGATACGATCTGCTGCGACAACAGGATGTAGTCGCGGAATTGCTTGTAGAACAAGCCCAGTGCCGCGATTTGACCGTCTCCCGGGTAGTACTCGAGCGTGGCGTCGAAATTCTGGCCGAGCGTGGGCTTCAGCGCCGGATTACCCACGGTCACCGTGGCATTCGTCACACTGATGGACGCGCCCGGGGTGATCTGTTCGAAACCCGGACGAGCGATGCCGGTCGAATAGGTGAGCCGCCCGATCAAGGTGTCGAGGAAGTCATAGCGGCCCTGCAGGGTGGGAAAGAAATTCGTATAGGAGTTTGTTTCGGTCGACGGCGTGTTCGTATCCGCATCGCTGTTATAGAGATTGCCGCCGTAGGTCGCGTGCGTCGACTCGACGCGCACGCCTGCCAGCATCCCGACCTTGCCGAACCGGGCCGAGTACTGGCCATAGCCGGCATAGACATTTTCCCGGTCGTCGCTGCTGCCGGCTGCATCGGCGGCCGCATCATCGGTGATGGTGCCCAAGGGGCCGTTGGCGAGGTTTCGAACCGATACGAGGCTGATCGCCGGTCCGATGTCGTAGAGATTGTTGTAGTAGGTCTGCGGCGATCCATAAGTGTAGGGCGCCAGCGGAATGGTGCCGTTGGGTGTGAATACCGGCGACGTGGACTGGTTGGTCTTGTGGCGGTCGCGCAGCGAGAGACCGAATTTCAGCTCCTCGGTGTTGTCGCCGCTCCCCATCGGGACGGTGGCATCCAGCGCCGCGGCGGTCTCGCCGTCGTGAGCATAGGAATCTCCCAGACCGATCGACTGCAACGTGTAATTGGCCGGATTCGCGGGATTGGTGCCATCCAGCGTATGAAAGCTCGGGAAGCGAGGATCGGTGGTGGTGTCGTAGGCGACGGGCACCGGGTTGGGGTCGGTCCACGCACTGCCGTAGCTGGTCGATACCCGGTCGGTACCGAGCGCGAAGGACGCGTGATAGTCGAGCTTGAAACTCGAGAATACGCTGCTGCCGCCGACCATCCCGAGCCCGTTTTGGATCCGCTCCAAGGAATCGGTGGTGTCCTGTTCCAGTCCGGCGCCTGAGGCGATGAAGCCGTTCGGGTTGTTGGGATCTTGAATGCAGCTCGGCAGCGGCGTGCAGCCGCTGTTCGAGTCGAGGTTGTTGAGGACCAGATAGTGCTTGTTGGCGGCCTCGGTGTAGCCGGAATACAGCACGCGCAGGTAGAGCGATGTGGTTTCGCTGGCTTTGGCATCGAAGTTGGCCGCGGCGCCGTAGCGATGGCGATGATATTCGTAGCGGCGAAACTGCAGGTTGCTCAACACCTTGTCCGGCACGCCGCTGCTTTGCTGATCGGTATAGCTCTCCTCCACATCGTCGATTCCGCGGCTATCCTGGTGATAGACGAGGCTGACCACGGCGCTGAATGCGTTGGCCCCGGCGAACAGGCCGCCGATCCCGTCGCCGCCGTCGAAGCTGCGGCCCGCGCTGACTTCGGCGTGATACACCGGCGTTTCGCGCAGCGGTTCGTAGCCGCTTCCCAGATCGGCATCCAGAAAGGGGGCGCCGCCGTGCTCGGCCCCGGTTCTCGGAACGAGATTGATCGAACCGCCGAGTGCCTCGGCATCCATGTCCGGTCGCGACGTTTTGGTCAGTTCGACGCCGCCGATGATGCCGGTGGGGAAGGTATCGAAGGCAACCGCTCGGCCGCCGCCGGAGGGCGATGACGGATTGGATGCCGGCAGGCGCACACCCCCGTAGGTCGTGCCGTTGAGATCGGCATCCAGGCCTCGGATGTGGACGAATCGCCCCTCGCCGCTGTCGGTCTCGAGAGAAATGCCCGGCATTCGCTGCAAGGCTTCGGCCATGTTGATGTCCGGAAGCTTGATGATTTCACTCAAGGGTTGCACGTCGATGAGGTTCGGCGCCTGCTGCTTTTCAGCGACGGCGGCGGCCCGATCGACTGTGGGGCTGGGCTTCACCACCGTCTGTTCTGCGGCGTTCTTGGCACCGGTGGAGACGCGGCCGATGTCGGTTTGCGGCGGGTCATCGGCCATCGTCGGCACGGATCCAAGAAGCAAAAACGCGGCCACGCCGCCCGTGCGCAACATCCGTACCGACATGAGAAGTTCCTCCAGATAAGATGGGAACCAGTCTAGATACCGAATGTGACGTTGCGTTGAATCGACTGTGAATTGGCGGTGCGTCTCGCGACTGCCGTGTAACAGGCTAAGTAATTGAATTGATGATCGCTATTCGCCATCGATCGCCCTGCGGCGCGGCTCTGACATCCGATTCTTAGGCTTCCCTAATGCAAATTTCCTTTTGTCCTACGCGCAAGTGGGAATCTTGGCTATGCGAAACGAATCTCGAAACGTGCACTTTGGTGATTGAAGCAAGCGGAGGCCTGGGGATCGTATGAAGCAATTCGCGGCATCGTTGGCCTTGATGGTTCCGTTGGCGGTGTTCTGCGCAGAGATTCCCGACGCCAAGTTTTATAGAGACGCGGCGGAAGGCGGCATTGCGCAGGTGGCCATGGGAATCTTGGCGCAGCAAAAAGCCCAAAGACCGAGCGTGAAGGATTTCGGTGCGCAGATGGTAAAGGACCATTCGGCGGCCAACGAAAAACTGAAGGTTCTCGCCCAGTCAAAAAATATCACTTTGCCCGCCAACCCGAGCGTTGACGAGATGGAGGCGAAGTCCAAGCTCCAAGTCCTTTCCGGCCAATCGTTCGACAAGTCCTATATCAAGGGAATGATAAAGGACCACGAAGAGGATATCGCCGAGTTCAAGAAGGAGGCGGCATCCGGCCAAGACCCTGACGCGAGAGCATTCGCGAGCGCCACGTTGCCCACGCTGCAAGCAGACCTGAACAGGATTCGAGCGATCGCTGCCGATGCCGGGGTCAGCGCCGACTGATCAATCCGAGCCGCCTGGCGCAGCGCCTGGTTGATCAGGGTTTGATACGATTGACAACCTTGATTTCACCTACCCCGTCGCGGACCATGCCGATCGCTTATGAATAGTTCAGGCTAGTGGCCAGATCCCGCCGGCGCCTATGGCGCAGAATTCTTATCGTGCTCCTTGTAGTCCTCGCCATCATCGCGGTGGTTGCGGGAGTTTGGATCGTGCATTTGGATCGCGTGGTGACCAAGCAATTCCAGGGTCGCCATTGGTCGGTGCCGGCGCGCGTCTATGCCGCGCCGCTCGAGCTGTATGCCGGCGCGCCCATCTCAGCGGACGATCTCGAAGAGGAATTGCGCCGCGTGCACTATCGGCCCGGCGATCCGGCCGGGGGTTCCGGCCTGTATCGCCGCGTCGGCAATGCCTTCGACATCCACGCCCGGCGGGTGCGCTTCATCGACGAACAGCGCGATGACCAGCTCGTCTCCATCCATGCCGACGCGTCCTCGATCACCAGCATGCGTCAAGCCAATGGCGCCGACCTGCCCGTATTCCGCCTGGACCCACCGGTGATCGGCAGTGTCTTTCCCATTCACGGCGAAGATCGCCTGGTCGTGTCGCCGGAAGAGGTTCCTGCGCTGCTGCGCAAAGGCGTCAAGCTGATCGAGGATCGGCGTTTCGACGAACATCACGGCGTCGACACCCTCGGCGTGCTGCGTGCCATCTGGGTCAACCTGCGCGCAGGCCGGGTGGTGCAGGGCGGCAGCACGCTCACCCAGCAACTGGTGAAGAATTACTTCCTCACCGACGCGCAGACATTCGATCGCAAGGCCACCGAGGCGGTCATGGCTTTGCGGCTCGAAGCGCATTATTCCAAGGACGAGATCCTGGTGGCCTACCTCAATGAGGTGTTCCTGGGCCAGGATGGCGAACGTGCCATTCACGGCTTCGGGCTCGGCAGCGAATTTTATTTTGCCAAGCCCTTGGGCGAGCTCGACGCCGGCGAACTGGCGCTGTTGATCGGCCTGGTCAAAGGTCCCTCGTACTATGATCCGCGCAAACATCCTGATCGCGCCCTCGCACGGCGCAACCTGGTGCTCAAAGAATTCGCCGGCGCGCACCTCATCGAGGCCGGCGCCGCGCAGCGCGCGGCCGCGGCGCCGCTGGGTCTGCGTCCGGGAGGGGGCAGCTACGTGCCGGCCTACATCGATCTGGTGCGGCGGCATTTGAAGCGCGACTACGCCGAGGCGGATCTGGCGGCGGCCGGATTGTCGGTGTACACCAGTCTCGATCCGCGCGCCCAAGCGTCCGCGGAGCGCGCACTGACGCGGGACCTGCAGCGCCTGGATGCGAAAGCGGCGGCTCGCGGCGGGCACCTGCAAGGTGCGGTGATCGTGGCCGAGCCCAATAGCGGCGATGTCGTGGCGGTGGTCGGCGCGCGCGAGACCGACACCGCAGGCACCTTCAACCGGGCCCTCGATGCCCGCCGGCCGATCGGTTCATTGGTGAAACCGGCGGTGTACCTGACGGCGCTCGAGAGCGGCCGCTACACCGCGGCCAGCCTGATCGACGATGCGCCCATTGAATTGAAGCTGCCGGACGGCAGCATCTGGGCGCCGCAGAATTTCGAGCACAATGTGAACGGCTCCGTGACCTTGGCCAAGGCGCTCGCCGAGTCGCTGAATCTGGCCACCGTCAAGCTCGGCATGGATTTGGGTTTGCCCAAGGTGGCGGACACGCTGCAAAGCTTGGGGTTCGAATCCGCGGCGGCACTCAATCCGTCCATGCTGCTCGGCACCGTGGAGATGACGCCGCTCGAGGTGGTGCAGGTGTATACCTCGCTGGCGAATGGCGGCTTTCGCGCCCGACTGCGCGCGGTGCGCGCCGTATTGGACGAGCAGGGGAGGCCGCTCAAGCAGTTCAAGGTGCAAGTCGAACCGGCGGCACCGCCGGCTGCGGTGTACCAGCTGGTCCGCATGCTGATGTTGGTACCCACCCGTGGCACGGCTCGCGATGCCGCCGCGCGTTTGCCGAAGGGGTTGGTGATCGCCGGCAAGACCGGCACCTCCTCCGACACCCGCGACAGTTGGTTTGCCGGGTTTACCGGCAGCTACCTGTCCGTCGTCTGGGTGGGCTACGACGACAACCGGGTAACAGGATTGACGGGCGCGGCCGGTGCGCTGCCGGTGTGGGCCGACACCATGGCGAGTCTCAAACCGGTGTCGTTCGAGCCCATCGCACCGGATTCCGCGGAGGACCGATGGATCGGTTTCGATGACGGACTCGAGACCACGCCTGCCTGCAGCCCCGCCGCCGTGCTCATCGGTGTGCCCAAAAATACCGTGCTGCCCGGCAATCCTCGCTGCAACCCCTCGCAACCGCCCAGCGTCGGTGACAAGATCAAATCATGGTTCGAACGTATCGTTCATTGAGCGGCCTCATCGTGCCGCTTGGCGCCTTGATGCTGGCGGGCTGCGCAACTTCATTGCGCAATTCGCCTAGCCCCGAAGTATCCACCCGTGCGCCGTCCCCCTCGCCAGACGCGCCGACCCCCGAGCCGCCCCCCGCGGTGCCACGTCCGGCGCCACCGCCGCGAGAATTCAGGCTCTCGCCCGCCACTCAGTCGTTGGTCGCGCAGGCTCATACCCTCCAGGGACGGGGCGATCTGCTCGGCGCCTCATCGACGCTCGACAGGGCGCTGCGAATCGAGCCCAGCAATCCCTTGCTGTGGATCGAGCTGGGGCGAATTCGCTTGGTGGAGGGCGATGCGCATCAGGCGGAAGTTTGCGGCCGCAAGGCGCTCGCGCTGGCCAGCAGCGATCAGCGTGCTCTCGGCGGCGCCGGTCATTTATTGGCCGATGCGCTGCGCACGCAGGGCCGCAATCAGGAAGCGAGCGAGGTCGAGAGTCGCGCTTACATGCGTTGAGGCCAGTGCACTACCTAGATTTGGCACACCGTCCGGTGGCTCCCGGTGAGACCGGATTTCTGATTGGGGAGCCCGGAATCCGGTTGGTAGAGACGATGATCGGGGTATCGCGGGATTCTGCGAACGTATCTACCTGCCCGCTGGGTGGTATGCAGAACACGATCCCCATGCGGTAGCGCAAAGAATAACCCGCCGAATTTGCCCAACCTTTTGCCACATCAAACCGCGTGCCGGCGAAAAGTTCGCTTGCGGCACTTGCGAACATTGGGTCATCGGCACGAAGCACCGAAAGGTTTGTCGGCTTTCCCTTTGCATCAACATTGAATTCGATCAGTACCGTGCCCTCAAGGCCATTTAGCTTTGCTTTGACCGGGTAGTCGATAGATTTGAGGCTTTTGATGGGCGGCAGCGCCGGCTGTTGCTGGGGGGCGCCAATCGCCTCGTCAGCCACCGCATAGGGAAGGCCTGAAATCGTGGTTAAAGCGAGGTATACGGAAGCTCGAAATACCATCACAGCGCGATGGCCGCATGAGTACTGTCCAATACCCTTCATGGGCGACGCTGCCTTGTGATGAGTTCGGATGCCGCAGGTGATCGAAGCGCAGGCCAGTACCGGTCAGGCGCTGCTGACCGACCGGATGCGCGTCTGCCCCTGCAGCGCCCACCACGCCTCGACTTGGGTCGTGAGTCCCGCAAGATCGAGTCCCGCCCGCGCGAGGCATGTGTCGCGCGTTCCGTGTTCGATGAAGCGATCGGGGATGCCGATGTGCAGCATGGGCAGCTGCAGTCCGGCGGCGGCGAGCAACTCACCCACGCCTGAACCGGCGCCGCCGCTGATGGCGTTCTCTTCGATGGTGATGATGGCGCGATGGCGTGCGGCAATCGACACCACCAACCTTTCATCGAGCGGTTTCACGAAGCGCATGTTGACGATGGTGGCATCCAGGCGCTCGGCAATTTTCTGCGCCGACTCGACCAGCGCGCCGAACGCCAGGATGGCCAGGCCGCTGCGGCCTTCGCGGCGTAGCTGCGCCTGTCCCACGGGAAGCGCCGTCATTTCGGCGGCGATGGGAACGCCGGGCCCGGTGCCCCGCGGATAGCGGATGGCGGACGGGGAGCTGAGTGTGGTGCCGGTGTACAGCATCTGGCGGCATTCATTCTCGTCCGCCGGCGCCATGATGACCATGTTCGGGATGCATCGCAGGAATGACAGGTCGTAGCTGCCCTGATGCGTGGCGCCATCGCTGCCCACCAAGCCGGCGCGATCGATGGCAAAGACCACCGGGAGGTTTTGTAGCGCGACATCATGGATGAGCTGATCGTAGGCGCGCTGCAGGAAAGTGGAATAGATCGCCACGACCGGTTTCAATCCCTCGACGGCCATGCCGGCGGCCAGGGTCACGGCGTGCTGTTCGGCGATCGCGACGTCGAAATAACGCGTGGGAAATCGCTTCGAGTATTCGACCAAGCCGGAGCCTTCGCGCATCGCCGGCGTGATGCCGACGATACTTGGGTCGCGCTCCGCCATGTCGCACAGCCACTTGCCGAAAATCTGCGAATACGTAGGACCCGTGCTCGCTTCCTTGAAAATCATGCCGCTGGCCGGATCGAAGGGTCCCGGTCCATGCCATTTGATCGGATCTGCCTCTGCCGGTGCGTAGCCCTTGCCTTTGCGGGTGACCACGTGCAGAAACTGCGGGCCGCGCAGGTTTTGCAGATTGCGCAACGTATTGACGAGCGCTTTCACGTCGTGACCGTCGATCGGTCCGATGTAGTTGAAGCCCATTTCCTCGAACAAAGTGCCGGGCAGCACCATGCCCTTCAGATGTTCTTCCGAGCGGCGCGCGAGTTCCCATACCGTGGGCATCTGCCGCAGGACTTTCTTGCCGCTCTCGCGCAGGTGGGAATACATCTTCCCGGACAGCACGCGCGCCAGATAATTGGAGAGCGCCCCGACGTTCTCCGAGATCGACATGTCGTTGTCGTTCAGCACGATCAAGACATCGGCCGGCAGCGAGCCGGCGTGATTCAGCGCTTCGAAAGCCATGCCGGCCGTCAGTGCGCCGTCGCCGATAATGGCCACGACCCGGCGGTTCTCGCCGCGTTGCGCCGCCGCGACGGCCATTCCGAGGGCCGCGCTGATCGAGGTGCTGGAGTGACCGACGCCGAAAGTGTCGTATTCGCTCTCGCTGCGGGTGGGGAAAGGCGCCAGCCCCGCGTCCTGCTTGATGGTATGCAGCTGCGCCCGCCTGCCGGTCAGCACCTTGTGCGGATAGGCCTGATGGCCCACATCCCAGACCAGGCGGTCATCGGGGGTGTTGAAGACGTAATGCAGGGCAATCGTGAGCTCTACGGTGCCCAATCCTGCGGCAAAATGTCCGCCGCGGGTGGCGACGCTCTGAATCAGGAATTGGCGCAATTCCTGTGCCAAATCGGTCAATTTTGCCGCGGGCAGCCGGCGCAGGTCGGCTGGGGAGGCGATGGTATCGAGCAACGGATAGGCGGTGTCGGGGGGGAAGTCCATATCCCACCAGTTTATACTGCCGGGCCGTCATCGTGGCAATGGACTAGAACCGCTGTTGCGCATTTGCACCAGGTTTGGCCGGCTGCCATGATGCTATTTTTACAGGTTTCCGAGATACTGCCCGTATGGATTCCGTCAGTTCAGATGAGGTCTACCAGGATCAGATTCTGCCGCATGTCTCGCGCACCTTTGCGTTGACCATACCGCAACTGCCGCCTGCGCTCAGCATTTCCGTTACCTGCGCCTACCTGCTGTGCAGAATCGCCGACACGATCGAGGACGACCCGGCCCTGTCGGCACCGGAGACGCTGGCTTTCCTGCAGCGTTTCAGCGCTGTGGTCGCCGGAACCGGGGATGCTGCCGCCCTGGCCCGCGATGTGGAACATCGGCTGTCGGACCGCACCTTGCCGACGGAGCGCGATCTGGTGAGCAACATGGACCGCGTCGTGCGGGTCGTTTCGAGGCTCAGCCCAGTCCAGCATGAGGCCATCGAGCGCTGCGTGCAGCTTATGTGCTACGGTATGCCGCGTTTCCAGTTCGATGCCAGCGTCAAGGGCCTCGCCAGGTCCGGCGATCTGGACGATTATTGCTACTACGTCGCGGGCGTCGTGGGCGAGATGCTCACCGACCTGTTCTGCGACTATTCACCGGAGATCGCTCGCCGGCGCGCGGCCTTGAGCGCGCTGGCCGCGTCCTTCGCCCAAGGCTTGCAGATGACGAATATTCTCAAAGATGTCTGGGAGGATCGCAGCCGCGGCGTCAGTTGGCTGCCCCAGGACGTGTTTACTCGATACGGAATTGATCTGGGTCAATATTCGGGCGAATCCGGCGACCCGCGCTTCAGCGCCGGAATGACTGAACTGGTGGGCGTCGCCCATGCGCATTTGCGCAACGCGCTAGATTACACATTATTAATCCCCGGCAAGGAGAAGGGCATTCGCCGCTTCTGCCTGTGGGCGATAGGTCTTGCCATCCTGACCGTGCGCAAGATCGCGCGTAACCCCGGTTTTACGGCCGGCGCCCAGGTCAAGGTATCGAGAACCGCCGTGAAGATGACCATGCTTACGACCAATACCTTCGTCGGCAATGATTGGGTGCTGCGGCGCCTGTTCGCGGCGGTGGCCCGGGGCGTGCCGCTGGCGCGGCTGCCCGAGCTACGGCGCTCGCGACCGACGCCCGTCATGACCGGCAAAGATGTCATGACAGGCAACGATGCCGAAGGCGCAGACCATCCGCTGCGCCGCTACGGGAGTTCAGGGTCGTGAATCGAACCGCGCCGAAACCCACTCCGTTTCCTGCGGAGCTGCCGGACGCGCGCGGCGACATCGTCGCGCACACACTGAAGCGAATCGTAGATTCCTCGCCGCTGGACCGCGCCATCGGCGAGGCGCGCGACGCGCTCATCGCGAAGCAGGACGAGAAGGGTTACTGGCTCTACGAGCTCGAGGCGGACTGCACCATTCCCTCGGAGTACATCATGATGATGCACTTCCTGGACGAGATCGATGCGGGGCTGGAGAGCAAGCTCGCCAACCATCTGCGCGCGTGCCAGGCCGAGCACGGTGGGTGGCCGCTGTATCACAACGGCGAATTGGATTTGAGCTGCACCATCAAGGCCTACTACGCCCTGAAGCTCGCCGGCGACGAAATCAACGCGCCGCATATGGCCAAGGCGCGCGCGGCGATTCTGGCGCGAGGCGGCGCCGCCCGCGCCAATGTGTTCACGCGCATCGCCCTGGCGCTGTTCGGCGAGCTGCCCTGGCGCGGCGTTCCTTATATTCCCGTGGAAATCATGCTGCTGCCGAAATGGTTTCCATTTCATATCGACAAAGTCTCGTACTGGTCGCGCACCGTGATGGTGCCTTTGTTCATCTTGTGCACGCGCAAGCCCAAGGCCAAAAATCCGCGCAACATCGGTATCCGAGAATTGTTCACGACGCCGCCCGAGAAAGAGCGGCACTACTTTCATCGCGGCGGCCTGCTCGCCAAGGCATTCCTGGTTTTCGATCATGTCGGCCGCATGATCGATCCGCTCATTCCGGCGCGCATGCGTGCGCTTGCGACCCGGCGGGCGGAGGCCTGGGTTCTGGAGCGGCTGAACGGTGAGGACGGCTTGGGCGCGATTTTCCCGGCCATGGTCAATGCGTTGGAGGCCATGGTGATTCTGGGCTACCCACCGAACCACCCGCAGCGGGTCACGGCCAAGCGAGCTCTGCAGAAACTGCTGGTGGTCGGCCCTACCAGCGCCTACTGCCAGCCCTGCGTGTCGCCGATCTGGGATACGGCGCTCGCGTGCCTGGCGATGCAGGAAGCGGGCGATGAGGCCGCGCGCCGTGCTTCGTCGCGTGCCTTGGACTGGTTGAAAACCAAGCAACTCCTCGATGAGCCGGGCGATTGGCGCGTGCGCCGGCCCGATCTGCCGGGCGGCGGCTGGGCATTCCAATTCGCGAATGATTTTTATCCGGACCTCGACGATACCGCCGTGGTCGCCTGGGCCATGCATCAGGCGCGCGACTCGGCCCGTTATGCCGAGAGCGTGCGCCGGGCGCTGGATTGGCTGGTCGGGATGCAGAGCCGGGACGGCGGCTTTGCGGCCTTCGATGCCGACAATACCTGCTATTACTTGAACAAGATTCCCTTCGCCGATCATGGCGCGCTGCTGGATCCTCCCACCAGCGACGTCACGGCGCGGGTCGTTACCGTGCTGGCGCGCATCGGCCGGCCGCAGGATAAGCCCGCGCTGGAGCGGGCAATCGCATATCTGCGCAAGCAGCAGGAAGCCAATGGGTCATGGTTCGGCCGTTGGGGCACCAACTACGTCTACGGCACGTGGTCGGTGCTCATGTCGCTCTCACAGGCGCATATCGGCCCGGATGATCCGATGGTGAAGCGCGCGGTTGCATGGCTCAAGAGCCAACAAAATGCGGACGGCGGCTGGGGCGAGAGCAATGACAGTTATGCGTGGCAGTCGCGGCCCGCGGAAGTCTTCGGCAGCACGCCATACCAAACGGCCTGGGCGCTGTTGGGCCTCATGTCGGCGGGGGAGGCCGGATCCGACGCGGTGCGTCGCGGTGCCGACTTCCTGGTGGAGACCCGCCAGCCGGATGATTTGTGGAGTCATCCCAGTTATACGGCGCCGGGATTCCCGCGGGTGTTTTATCTGCGCTATCACGGCTATTCGGCGTATTTCCCCTTGTGGGCATTGGCGGCGTACCGCAACCTCACGCGTCGCGGAGTCGCCCATTGAGTCTTAAGTACCGCCCGTTGAGTCCCGGTAGCCGCCATTGAGCCAAGTGGGCGTCGTCGCGGCGCTCGCGGCGGAGGCTCGCGCTCTCGGACCCTCGATGCCCCGAGTCGGAACTGCGCACTTGAGCGAGTTGGCCTGGGTGGGTGACGGAGCGTTATTGGCGGTCAGCGGCATCGGTCTCGAGGCAGCTGAATCGGCAGCCCGCGCCTTGGTCGAGGCCGGCGTGTCTGCGCTCATGACCTTCGGCATGGCCGGCGGCCTCGATCCCACGCTGAAGGCAGGAAGCGTCGTCCTGCCCTGCGAACTGATCTCGGAGGGAGGAACGCGCTGGGTCGCATCCCGATCGTGGCGCGAACGCGTCGCGGCCGAGGTCAGTCCTTTGCGTGCGGTGAGCGAGGGCAAGCTGCTCACGAGCGCCCGGGCGATTGATTCCCCTGCGCAGAAAACTGCGGCGTTTCGCGAGACCGGAGCCGCTGCCGTCGACATGGAGAGCGCGGCGGTCGCGGAAATTGCCGGCAGGCACAATCTGCCCTTCATCGCCGTGCGGGTCATCGTGGATACGGCAGCCGATCAGTTGCCGCGCGCCGTGGTCGATGCCAGCCGGGCGGGGAAGGTGCACATCGGCCGCCTGTTGGCCGGACTGCTGGCGGCGCCGGGTGAAATCGCCGCGCTCCTTCGCCTGGCGCGGCGGTATCGCATCGCCATCCGCTCACTAAGAGCGATCGGTCCTCACCTCGCATGAAGGCGTTGGTCACCGGGGCCACGGGTTTTGTGGGCGCCGCGGTTGCCCGAGCGCTGCTGGCTGCGCAGTGGCAAGTGCGCGTGCTCGCGCGCAAAGGCTCGGAGAGGCGCAACTTGCGGGGCCTCGCTGTTGAAGTCGAGGAGGGCGATCTCACCGACCTGCATTCGCTCGAGCGTGCAGCGGGTGGATGCGTCGGACTGTTCCACGTTGCCGCCGATTATCGGTTGGGTGCGCCGGATCCGTCGCAATTGTATCGAGCCAATGTCGACGGAACCCGCAATATCCTGAGCGCGGCGCGCCGTGCGGGCGTGCAACGCATCGTCTACACCAGCAGCGTCGCGACCATCGGCATCCCGGCCGACGGCACGCCGGGGGACGAGGCCACGCCGAACTCGCTGGAGAATATGATCGGCCACTACAAGCGCTCGAAGTACCTGGCCGAAGAAGTCGTCAGCAACGCTGCGCGTGAAGGGATATCGGTGGTCATCGTGAGTCCCTCCACGCCGGTGGGCCCGGGAGACCTGAAACCCACGCCCACCGGACAGTTGGTGCTCGATGCCGCCGCCGGCCGCATGCCGGCCTATGTCGATACCGGATTGAACATCGTGCATGTCGACGATGTCGCCGCCGGGCATCTGCTGGCGTATGAGCGCGGCGTCCCGGGCGAGCGCTACATTTTGGGCGGAGAGGACATGACGCTGCGCGAAATCCTCGGCGTGATTTCAGGCTTGGTCGGGCGCAAGCCGCCCGGCGTGCGGTTGCCCTACGGCGTGGTTCTCCCCATCGCCTACCTGGCGGAGGGCTATGCCAAGCTTTCCGGCCACGCCGGCAGAATCACGCTGGAGGGCGTGCGCATGTCGCGCAAGCGCATGTTTTTTTCCAGCGCCAAAGCAATGCGCGAGTTGGGCTATCGGTTTCGGCCTCCGGTGGAAGCTTTTGCCGATGCCATCCGGTGGTACCGCGAAAACGGTGCGCTGAAAAGTTGACGGCAAGTCGGGAGGCGCCCACGGGGCGGCCTGCGTAGCGCGGCGCGTCCGAGAGCCGCTATCATTCTCGCCATGAACACGGTTGCAGCAGATCCGGAGGCGCTGATTCTGGTCGATGAGGCCGATCGCCGCTTGGGCTTCATGAGCAAGGCGCAATGTCACGCGGGCCGCGGCGTGCTGCATCGTGCATTTTCATTGCTGATTTTTAATGATGGCGGCGAATTGCTGATACAGCAGCGTGCCGCGTCAAAACGCTTGTGGCCGATGTATTGGTCCAATAGCTGCTGCAGTCACCCGCGCGGAGATGAGACTCTGGAGGAGGCGACCCAGCGACGCCTTCACGAGGAGCTTGGCATTCGCTGTCCGCTGCATTTCTTATTCAAATTTCAATATCAGGCCCAATTCGATGCGACCGGTGCGGAAAATGAGCTTTGTTCGGTGTTTGTTGGACGAAGCCGCGGGCCGGTCCGGGCGAATGCCGACGAGATCCACGATTGGCGCTGGATCAGCCCCGACGCCCTGCACCGCGAAATGGCCTCGGAAGGGGGGCAAACCTTTACCCCTTGGTTCAAGCTGGAATGGACGCGAATCTGGCGCGACCACCGATCCGCGGTGCTGGTAATATAGGGCATGGCTATCCCACTTCTGCAGATGTACAAGGTTGCCCGCTATATTGCCGGGCGTAAGCTGCGCGGCGACAAGCGCTACCCATTGGTCCTCATGCTGGAACCGTTGTTTCAGTGCAACTTGGCCTGTTCCGGCTGCGGCAAAATCGACTATCCCAAGGAGATCCTGCAAAAGCGGGTCGGGGTGGAAGATGCATTGCGCGCGGTCGATGAATGCGGCGCCCCCATCGTATCCATCCCCGGCGGCGAACCTTTGATTCACAAGGAGATGCCGCAGATCGTCGCCGGCATCGTCGCGCGGAAGAAATTCGTATACCTGTGCACGAACGCCATCCTGCTGTCCAAACACATCGACGAATATCAACCATCGACGTATTTGACTTTTTCCATCCATCTGGACGGCAACAAGGAACGTCACGACGAGTCGGTCTGTCAGGAGGGGGTCTTCGAGAAGGCGGTCGCCGCCATCAAGTTGGCGCGCGACAAGGGCTTCCGGGTCACGGTGAATTGCACGCTGTTCAACGGCGAAGATCCGGAGGATGTGGCCGAGTTCTTCGACACCGCCATGGCGTTGGGCGTCGAAGGCATCACGGTCTCCCCGGGATACAGCTACCATCATGCGCCGCGGCAGGACGTGTTCCTGGGCCGCAATGCCAGCAAACAGTTGTTTCGCAACATATTCAGCCGGCGCCGCCGCCCTTCGGGAAAGCCGGCGTGGTCATTCAATCACTCGGCGTTGTTCCTGGACTTCCTGGCCGGCAATCAAACCTACCAGTGCACGCCCTGGAGCAATCCGACGTATAACGTTTTTGGCTGGCAGAAGCCCTGTTACCTGTTATCCGATGAGGGTTATGCCCCAACCTACAAGGCCCTGATCGAGGATACGGAGTGGGAAAAATACGGCGTCGGTAAGAACCCGCGCTGCGACAATTGCATGGCCCACTGCGGTTTTGAGGGAACGGCGGTCAACGACGCGTTCAGCAATCCCCTCAAGGCGCTTCTCACCTCGCTGCGCGGACCGCGCGTCGCGGGCCCGATGGCGCCCGAGTTGCCCTTCGAATATACCGATGGCGGTGCGCGATTCGCGGCCGTCACCGCGATTCCGCTCAGCGACATCAAGCGCGCGAGCCGAGGGCCGTGAGCGAATCGGCGGATCGGTGCATCCGGAACGACGAGGAATACGACTTCGGCACGCAGCTCGAAACCTGGCGCCTCCGCATGGAGAGCGCTTTGGCGGCACGGCTGCCGGAGGCCGATGTGGTGCCGGCGCGCCTGCATGAGGCCATACGCTACAGCGTTCTGGGCGGCGGCAAGCGGATTCGACCGGCCCTGGTGTTCGCCACTGCCCGCGCCGTCGGGTTGACCGAGGACGAGGTGGAAGCCGCTGCCTGTGCCATTGAACTGGTCCACGTCTATTCATTGGTGCACGACGATTTACCCGCCATGGACAACGATGATTTGCGCCGCGGCCGGCCGACGTGTCACAAGGCTTTCGATGAAGCCACCGCTCTGCTGGTGGGCGATGCGCTGCAGCCCCTGGCTTTCCAGCTGTTGGCGCGCGATCCGAAGCTGCCCGCATCCCCCGCGGTGCGGCTGCGCCTGGTAGACATGCTGGCGCAAGCCATCGGGACATTGGGCATGGCCGGAGGTCAGGCGATCGACTTGGCGGTGCAGGGCTTGCGGCTCGACATCGGCCAGGTGGAAGACATGCATGCTCGCAAGACCGGTGCCGTCATCCGCGCCAGTGTTCTGATGGCGGCTGAATGCGCACCACCACCGCTGGATCCGAACCTCTATGGCGCGTTGTCGCGGTTTGCGAACGCCGTCGGTCTCGCATTCCAGATCCAAGACGATCTGCTCGATGTGACCGGCGATGCGTCGACGCTGGGCAAAGCCACCGGCGCCGACGCTTCGCGAGTCAAACCCACGCATCCCGCGGTCATCGGCGTCTCCGCATCCCAGCAACGGGTCCGGCTGCTGCACAATCAGGCCATTCACGCGCTGTTGCCGTTCGGCGAGCGTGCCGAGTCGCTGCGCTCTCTGGCTCACTGGCTTTTGTCCCGGCAGTACTGATCGCCGCGATTCGTGCGCGCGCTACTCGCAGCCGGCTTTTTGATCTGGCTCGGGAGCGTGGTTCCGCAGCCGTGCGTTGCGGCCGGGACGGTCATCAAACTTCGGGCGATTCCGCCGAGCGATTCTCATCCGGCGCCGGAATCGATCGCCAGCGGCGCGCTCGATGATCAGTTCCAGCCATTCTCCAAGGCGCCGGGCCACACCTACTGGCGGGATTATTGGCTGCGCGTCAGCCCCCAGGATCCACCCAGCGTAGACGGCATACCCGTCGTGATCATGAATGTGACTCGCGGACTGCACGCGGAGCTCATCGCCAATCGCGATGGCAAGCTGGTCGCCTTGCCGCTGGCGGCCAAGCTCTCGGGATTTCTCGGCGCGCGCGATCTCGTTTTCATCCTGCCGGAAGGCGTTTCCGCCGCGCAGCCCTTCTACGCGCATGTCACTTCAAGCAGCAGCCGTCCGCAGCTCCTGAGCTTTTCCGTTTCCGCGCTGGAAGACACTCTGACGCAGGGCACGGAGCGGTCGCGCATGATTGCGCTGAGCTTTGGCGCACTTCTGGCGGTGTCGATTGCGGCGCTGCTCATTTGGTTCGTGCTCAAGGACCCCTTGTTCATCTTGTACGCATCGATGTTCTCGCTGCAGGCGTTGTATGTGGCGTATCTATCGGGGCAGGGCTTCGATTGGCCGATGCTTTCCTACGCCGAGCCGATCGGCTCTTTCGCCTGGAATGTGCCGGTGGGCTTGAGCGGAGCGGTCGCGTGTCTTTTTACCCGGGAGATCGCGGATCTGAAGTATTTTTCGCCGCGCGTCTATCGGGTCTTCGGCTGGTTTGCCATTGCCTTCCTCGTCATCACCGCGGCCAACGTCGCCGATCTCGTGGGCTTCGGGACCGTGGTGAACGACATCGGCAACGTCATGTTCGTCATCGCCGCCGTATTCACCGTGGTCGTGTGCGTTCTTGCCTGGCGGCGCGGCAATCGTGCGGCGGGTTGGTTCCTGATCGCCTGGTGCTTGCTGGAAGGTTTCACGATCGCCGCGGCGCTGCGATTTCTGGCGGTATCGACCGTGGATTCCGACGCGCTGTACTACTACGGGCTTCCGCTGTCGATGGTGGCGGCTTCGATCCTGGTTGCGCTAGGCGTCGCCGATCGTTTGCGCGCGCAACGCGCCGCGCTCTCCGATGCGGAGCGCCGCGCGCAGACCGATCCGTTGACCGGGGTGCTGAATCGGCGCTCCTTGATTGAGCGGCTGGACACGGCCTGCGTGCGCGCCAAGGCGCGCGGGTTGCCGATCGCGCTGCTGTTCATCGATCTGGATCACTTCAAGCAGATCAACGACACCTTCGGGCATCAGGCGGGAGACGCGTGCCTGCGCGCCATCATCGAGCCCATTCACGCGGAGCTGCGCCAGTCGGATGTGATCGGCCGCTACGGCGGCGAAGAGTTTGTCGTGATCTTGAGCAGCGCCGATGCGGCAGCGGCGGCGCCGATTGCGCAGCGCATACTCGAGCGCGTGGCCGGCGTGCGCGTGACCGGCTTCGGCGATCCGATCAGCGTGACCTGCAGCATCGGCGTCGCCAGCAGCGATACGCTTGGAATATGGGGTGAGTCCCTGCTCGCCCACGCCGATGCGGCTGTCTACGTCGCAAAACGCTCGGGGCGAAATCAGATTCATTTGGCGCCGCCGGTACCCGCTTAAAACAATTTGTCCTACAAGCGAGTCGTGCTGCGAGTTGTCCTACGTCGCGTATTGGCGACGTTATTCGTTGCGGGCATTTGCGCCTAAGCTCATCATTCGACATATTCACATCGCTCATGCAGGCGAGACGAGGGAGTTACTGGTGCAACGCAGCGCGTTCAGTCACGCACGGCTCATGCGCGAATCAACCGACCGCATCGCGCGCGCCTCGCGCAGCGACGATGTAAAAGAACACCTGGTGGCGCAGCGCATCCTGGCAACGCCGGAGTCGTGGAGTGCGTGGGAACTCGAGCACTCGGGCTTGATGCGCCAGGTCGCTGATTTTGTCGCGCTACGCAATCAGGCAGGCGCGCTCCGACATGCAGCGCTGCGGCTGATTCACGGCAAGGCGCTGTTCGAGTACTTGAAAAAACACCGTGTGCGCGGCGGCGCGCGGGCGGGACTGCTTCGGCACTTTCATCGCACACTGCTCTACCAAGATGCGGTGGTCGCCGAACATACGATCTATGTACGCAAGGCGTGCAGCTATTTATGCACCAGCCATCTCGGCGCCGAGTTGGTCCACGATCCCGCGTTCATTGATCCGATGCAGCGATACGAAACCTTGTTCACCGAGTATTTCGAACTTTATTGCTCCGCGCTGATCCCGCGAGAGGACGAGCAATCCGAATCCGGACCTGAGCTGCTGCCGCTGCTCAAGCAGCAGCTCAACGAATGGCGCTGGGTGATCCTCAATCCGAAGCAGTCATTGCCGTACCTGCAGCGCGAAAGCGAACTGCGCCGGTCGACCGGCGAGACTCAGAAGCTGCGGCTGCTCAAGTTTTAGATCGGCCGGAGGGCACCCACCGCAGGGACACCCCCCCGCAGGGGCATGGCGCGGCAGGGGACACATGAGATCTCCCCTGGGCGGCCGTTTACCATTATCATGTGCCGTCGCTGCTCCGGAACATCATTGAATCCATACGCGCCGCTGCTCCGAATAAGCTAATAAGGCAAACGATGAGTGCGTCCATGCTCCAACGCATTGCAAGCGGCGATGCCGCCGCCGTGCGGGAATGCATCGACCAATATGGCCCGCTGGTGTGGAGCATTGCGCGCCGCCTGTCGCGCACACCCTCGGATGCCGAGGACGCGACTCAGGAAATTTTTCTGGACATCTGGCGCAGCGCCGGCCGCTTTGACGCATCGCTGGGGTCCGACAAAGTCTTCATTGCAATGATTGCGCGCCGCCGCTTGATCGACCGGCTGCGCAAGACCAGCGCCGAGCCGCCGATGGATCCTGTCGAAGCGTTGGAGGTGGTCGCCTGGGCAGACCCCGGCACGGCCTCGGAAACCTCGATCGAGGCCGAGCAAGCCGCGCGGGCACTGGCGGAGCTGCGTCCGGAGCAGCGGCAGGTATTGGAACTCGGATTGTTGCATGGCCTGAGCCAATCGGAAATCGCGGCGCGGCTCAGCATGCCACTGGGCACCGTGAAGTCTTTTATGCGCCGGGGCCTCATCAAGGTGCGTGAATACATGAACGTGGATGCCGAAGGCGTCTTAAGCGAGAGGTGATGACAGACACACGTCCTCAAGACCCGCCCGACGAAGCCATGGTGGACTTGCTGATCAAGCAAGTCACCGAGGGTCTGTCGCCGGATGAGCAGCGCGCGCTCGACGTGTTGGACAGCGAGGTGGCGAGCGCGTACTCGAGGGACCTCGAGCGCGCGGCGGCGGCGGTCGCGCTGGCCGGCAGCTCACCGGAGCAGCCGCTGCCCGCTGCATTGGCGGAAGCGTTGGCGCAACAGGCTGCGGAGCACTTCGCATCGCCGGATAAAGTCGCCGACCTGGCCGCCGCGCGAACTGCCGCACAAACTGCGCGAACCGCCGCGGCGGACAATGCGCGCACCTCCGCGAGCCCCGTGCCGCGCACCGGCAGGAACGGCGCCTACGGTTGGTGGGCGGCTGCGGCATGTTTGGTGCTGGCCATATTCGCCTGGCAACGAGCGCCCTCGCCGCCGGTCGTGCAGGTCGCCCAACAGACACCGCCTCCCGTGATCGCTCCGCCCGCCGAGAAGCCGGCGCCGCCGACGGCCGCCGAGGAACGCGCGGCGCTTCTGGCGAAATCCGATTCACTGAAGATTGCGTTGGGAGCAACCAAGGACCCGGCAGCGGCCGGCATGACCGGCGATGTGGTCTGGGATCCGGCCACACAACGCGGCTTCCTGCATTTCGCCGGCTTGGCGGCCAACGACCCGGCGGTGCATCAGTATCAAATCTGGATTTTCGACGCCGGCCGCGACAAGCGCTATCCGGTCGACGGCGGGGTGTTCGATGTACCGGCGAATACCGCTGAAATCGTGATTCCGATACGCGCGGCGCTGATGGTACGCAAGCCCGCGGCCTTTGCGGTGACCGTCGAGAAGCCCGGCGGGGTCGTCGTCTCCGGCCGCGAGCACGTCGTGGCGCTGGGTGCGATCGGCTAGGGTTGAATGAGACGAAGTCTAGGTCTTTGGGCGGCTCTCAGCGTGGGCCTGATCGTAATGTCATGGTCAGCACGTGCCGCATCCTCTGGGGAATCGCAGCAGTCGCAGGCCCTCTTCGACTTTCACAGCGGTTTCTGGGTCAACCTTCACCACTTCCTGTATGCGGAAGCGAGCGCGCAGAAGGGGCCGCACGCCGCGATTCCAAACGAAGCGGATGCGCAAATTCTGAATTCCCTCTCCCCGCAGCAGCTCCTGGTGTGGAATGCCTGCGTTTCGTATTACGCCGATTCGATGATTCAGCACGATCTGCTCTTCGAACAGGACCTGCGCGTGATCAAGGACCAACTCGAAAATGCGGAAGCCTCACCCGATCTTGCGGACGCCAAGATACCGGCGGCCTTGCAAGCTGTGCTGCTCAAGGCTGCGCCCATATATCGAATGGTTTGGTGGAAGCACCACGATGCGCGGAACCGCCAATGGATCGCGCAACTTAGGCCGCTGATCGGAAAATACGGTGAGTCGCTGAAGGGTTCCCTGGTCAATATTTATGGGGCACCGTGGCCGGGCCATCCTGTGCGTGTGGACGCCGTCGCCTATGCAAACTGGGCCGGAGCCTACACGACCATTGAACCAACCCGGCCAACCATTTCGACAACGGACCCTGACAATCAGGGAACAGCCGCTTTGGAGATCCTCTTTCATGAGACCTCGCACGGCATGATCGACAATGTTAGAAATGCATTTGCGACAGCGGAAGCGAACCTAAATGCGCGAATACCGTCCCGAGCATTCAACTCGGGGACGCTTTGGCACGCCGTGCTGTTCTACACCGCCGGCGATCTCGTCGCCGATCGATTCACCGGCTACATTCCGTATGCGGACAAGAAAGGTCTATGGGTGCGCGCTTGGCCTGATCCTGACCGGTCGCTCATAGAGCAGGATTGGAAGCCGCACATGAACGGCGCCGTGGATCTTTCGCAAGCTGTGACCAAGCTCGTGGAGGATCTCGCTATCGCGCCGCGCTAGCTAGGTCAGCGCCGCCTTACGATCCTTCACGGGCGGCGGCAGCCATTGATAATTCCATGTTTCCGTCAGCGGGCGGCTGTCGATGTGCAGGTGCATGCGCAGGTCGATGGCATCATTGCTGTCCTCGGGCGGTCGCACGTCGAACAGCACCCGGTAGCCCTTGATCTCTTCGACGTAGTGGGTGGTCATGTGCTCGATGGTGCCTTTCGAGCTGGTGATCACCGCCTCGACGTTGGCGTCTCTCGGCAGCGCGCCCAGTTCTCCGCCGGAAAAATCCACAGCGAAATGCCAGGAATAGTATTGGCGCCTCTGGCCGATGGTGCCGCCTATGCCAGTGCGCGTGGCGAGGGTTTGCGCCAGCGGGGATGAGTACGGCATGCGCGTGCCCCAATACAGCCGATAGCTGAACAGCATTTCCTGGCCGGCCTTGGTTTTCTCCGCCGGATTCCAGAACGCCACGATATTGTCCGAGGTCTCATCCGCGGTCGGTATTTCGAACAGCTGCACGGCGCCCTTGCCCCAGCCGCCGTGCGCGCCCGCCTTGGGCTCGACCCACAAGCTCGGCCGCCGGTCGTAGTACACGCCGTCATCCTGGTAGTGATCCCAGTTGCGGTCCCGCTGGGCCAAGCCGAAGCCGCGCGGGTTTTCATCGAAGAACGAATTCAGATGATTCTGCGCAGGATTGCTGAGCGGCCGCCAGATCCACTCGCCGCCGCCCGTCCACATCGAGAGGCCGTCGGAGTCGTGGATCTCGGGGCGCCAATCGTTCGCCCCGCGCCGATCATTCTTGCCGTAGAAAAACATGCTGGTCAGGGGCGCGACACCCAATCGCTCGATGGGCTTGCGCGGGTAGAGCGCCGAATCGATGTCCATGGTCAGCGTGCCGCCCGGCGCGATTTGAAAATGCAGCGCGCCGGCAACGCTCGGTGAGTCCATCAGCGCATACAGGGTGAGCGACTCCTGTCCATTGGCCGGCCGCTCGAACCAGAAGGATGTGAAGCGGGGGAATTCCTCGGGCCGGGGAAAGGCGGTGTCCACGGCCAGGGCGCGCGCCGACAGGCCATACTGACGGGTATCCTCGCCGACGGCGCGGAAATAAGCGGCGCCCAGAAATGCGGCGATGTCGTCCTTCCAGTCGGTGATGAACTGCACCCGAAATCCTGCAAATCCGGCGTGATCGCGCATGATCGCCGGATCGATGCCGGCCTTGTCGAACTCGAACATCGAGGGGTCATAAAGTATTTCGCGAGCTTGGCCGGCGTTCACTTCGTAAAGATGCACCGCCTGAGCGAAGCCGCGGCCCACATGGAAGAATTGCAGGCGGAATGACGCTCCTGCATCGCCCCACAGCGAGTGGTCGCTGCGAAATCTCAATGATTGGTACTGATCGTAGCTCAAGCTCGCCATCGAGGCCGGCAGGACGTCCTTTGACGCCTGAAATGGGCTGCCCGCGAGAAAGCGTGCCTGACCTTTGAGCCAGGCGTAATCAAAAGGCTTCGCAGGCCCGGTCCCCGCCGCGGCGGTGGAGTTCGATCCCGCGGGGGCGGGTGCCGCCGGTGCGGCGGGAGACGCCGCTGCGGCCAGATCAGTGTGGGACAACTGGCCGGCTGCCAGCACCATCGCAGCCTGCAATATTTCACGTCGACGAACCATGGGTTTTTCCTAGATCGGGAAGGGTTGGGCCGAGTCGGGTAGAAGGGCCAGTTGATTGAGCAGGCGCGCCGAGCCGGCGACCTCGACGCGTTCGGTCGGCGTCAGCCATAGCAAGGCCTCATCCAAAGATCGTGCATCCATCAGCTTCTGTTGTGCGGTGAAGACATTGGGATTCGGGTGGCCGCGCGGATCGGCAGGGCGCGGCAGGTTGCCGTTGACCTGCGCGAGCCGCGCGTCGCGGTCGCGCGCCAGGTAGCGCAATCCATCGGCGGGCAACGCGTCGGCGGTGCGCACCAATTCTTCGCGACGGGCGACCAGCGCCGGCGTTTCGACTTCTTCGGGCGTTCGCAGCAGCGCCAGACGCGACAGGAATCTGCCCAGGCTTTCGCTGCCGCTGAGCCTGGACAGGGGTATGGCGAGAAAAAGGCCGAGAAGCGCGGGCGACACCCACGCCAGCAGGGGCGGGGAGATGAAATAGACGATCACGGCGGTGACGCAGCTCAGCAGCATGTGGCGCCGATGAAAGCGCCAGGCGTCGATCCAACTCGTGCCGCCGGAATCGCGGCGCTGCGGCTTCCACCCTGAATCCCTTCCCAAGAACACTTCGAACACATGGCGGCATTGGATCACCATGAGAATGGGCGCGTACAACGCCGACAGAATGACTTCCAGCAGGAAGCTCGCCGTCACGCCGATGACCCCGCCGGCGCCGCGCCGTATGCGCGTGGACAACAGCGCACGAATCAACCCGAGCGTCTTGGGTATCAACAGCACCAGCATGCTGAACCAAAACAGCGCCATCATGAGCGTGACGTCGAACCGCGGCCAGGTGGGGAACAGCTGAAAATCGTGGCTGAAATATTCGGGGCGTATCAGCCGTGATTGAATCGCCAGGGCAAAGCCGATCCCGAGCATCACCAGCCACAGGGGCGAGGACAGATAGCTCATGATGCCCACGCCCAGATGCATGCGGCTGATGAACCGCAAACCGGCGGCACCGACGATCTTCATGTGCTGCAGATTCCCCTGGGCCCAGCGGCGGTCGCGGATGGCGATGTCGATGAGGGTGGGTGGAGACTCCTCCCACGAGCCGCCGATATCGGTGGCCATGCGGACCTTCCAGCCGCCGCGGCGCATGAGCGCGGCTTCGACGAAATCATGGGACAGCACGAAACCGCCGAACGGTTTGCGGCCTTCGAGTTGGGGCAGGCCGCAGTACTCCGCGAATGCCGACACGCGGATGATGGCATTGTGGCCCCAGTAGTTGCCGCTGTCGCCCGACCAGGCCGCCAGCCCGCGGGCGATGACGGGGCCGTAGACGCATGCCGCGAACTGCTGCAGCCGGGCAAAAAAAGTCCGCGCGCCGATCAGTTGCGGCGCGGTTTGCAATATGCCCAGCCGAGAATCGGCCTGCATGGCATCGGCCAGGCGTTTCAAGGACGGCGCGTCGATCAAGCTGTCCGCATCCAGCACGATCATGTGATCGTAGCGGCCGCCCCACCGCGTGACGAAGTCTTCGAGGTTGCCCGATTTGCGGGCGATGTTGAGCCAGCGGCGCCGGTACCATACCGGCATCACGGCGCGCAGCGATGCACGCAATCGGGTCACGCTCGAGGTTTCGCGGATCCATGCATCGGCGTTGGTGGAATCGGAGAGAATGACGATCTCGAAGCTGCGTTCCGCGCCGATCCTCTGCAGCGCTTCGCCCATGGCCTGCAAAGCCGCCGTGGTGCGGGTCGGATCCTCATTGTAAATCGGCATCACCAGCGCGGTGAGCGCCGCGCCCGCCGCGGATCCATCCGCAGGAATCGGATCGCGGCGTTTCGAGGCGCCCGCCAGGACCGAGCCGGCCGCGAATGCGATCCAGCCCAGAGAGACGGCGAAGAAAAAAATCATCGTGCCCTGCAGGAAGGTCATGCTCGCGAAGCGCACGACTTGCAGCATCTGATAGACCCCGTACGTGGTGACCCCGACGGTGACCGCGACCAGGATGAAGCGCGCATACAGCACGGCCGCGGAAATCAGGTGCCGCTCGGTCCGCGACGGTCTGAACCGCAAATCTTGCACCGGCATCCGCAAGGGCGCCTCCGGCGGCATTCCGCCCGGCGGGGTGGTGTCGTCGCGCACGGCGGCGGGAGCTAGCTGGAGGTCCATCGATACAGCCAGGTTTCAGTCACGGGGGTATCGCCGCGCATGACCCGCAGCCGCAGCTCGATCAAGTCGGCGTCCTTCGGATCGATTTCAAAGCTGGCGCGCAAGCCGTGCAATTCGCCGTTCGAGACCAGGCTGGAGTTTGAAATCGCGCCTGCGGAGGCGCCCAGATCGAGGCGCAGGCCATCGAGCTTTTCGCCCGCGCCCACGATGTCCAGCAGAAACACGCGCCGCTTGCGATCGAGGCTGGCGCCGGAGCGAGTGGCCAGCACCTTGCCCAGTCCCTTCGGCATGGGGGGTTCGTCGCTCCAGGTAATGTTGTAGGTGAATTGCGCCGGATGTCCCGGGGTCAGCGTCTGTGCCGGCCGCCAGAAGGCGACGATGTTGTCATTGGTTTCCCGGCCGGAGGGAATCTCCACCAACTCGACGGCTCCGGAGCCCCAGTCGCCGCGCGGCGTGACCCAGGCGCTGGGCCGCCGTTCATACTGCGCGTCAAAATCCTGAAAATCACTTTGCTGCCGGGATCGCTGCACCAGGCCGAACCCTTGCGGCATCTCTCGGGTGAACGCTGAGACTTGCAGCTTGAGCGGATTCGCCAGCGGTCGAAACAATTGTTCTCCACCCTTGGTGGTGATCTGCAGCCCGTCCGAATCGTGCACCTCCGGCCGATAATCATCCAGGTGCCCGCGGTTGGTTTCATCGAAGAGAAACATGGAGGTCAGCGGTGCTATGCCGATCCCACGCATTTCGGCGCGCGGATACAGCGTGAGTTCGACCTCGGTTTGAGTCTCCACACCGGGTTGCACGGTGAACTTGTATGCGCCGGTGGTGGACTGGCTCTCCAGCAAGGCATAGATGATGATGGCAGCGGCATGCGGGCCCGGGCGCTCGATCCAAAAATGCGTGAACGCCGGAAATTCCTCGCCGATGGGATCGCCGGTGTTGATGGCCAGGCCGCGCGCCGACAGCCCGTACAACAGATTCTTGGCGACCGCCCGAAAATAGCTCGCTCCCTGGAACACCAAAAACTCATCCCAGACTTTGGCCGAGTTGATGCGGAAGCGAACCCTGAATCCCGACAGCGGCAACGACACATTGGCGAGCTGCGCCGGGATCGCCCCGGACTTCTGGAACATGGCGGGGGTCGCGACCAAGTCCGTGGCGACACCTTCCTCCACCGTCGAGACCGTGACGGCGGTGGGCATGTTGTAGGCCGCGCGCAGCAACTCGACGCGGAAGGGCAGTTTTTCCGCCCGCCAAATGCCGGCATCGGGGTTGAAGTGGATGCTGCGGTATTGCTCCGGGCTCAGCTTGTCCAGCGCGGCCGGCAAGCTATTGCGTTGCGGCGCATAAGGCGCCGCCGCCAGGCGCTTGGCCTCTTCGAGCAGCGTATCGAAAGTAAACGGGTAGCTCTTGGCGGGGTTCGCAGCGGACGTTGCGGGCGTCGCGGGCGCCGGCGGGTCGGCACCCTGTGCCTGCAGCGCCAGCATGGCGAGGGCCAGTACCCCCATTGATTTGGCAATCGATCCCCGCAAGGTGTACCCCAAAAAATAGCTAGTATAGTGCCTGCTCTATGTCGCTCGCAGATCATCCTGGCCGGGAGCCGCAAAGCGCCGGATCCGTGCTCATGGTGCGGCCGGCCCGTTTCGCCTGCAATCCGCAAACCGCCGACAGCAACGCCTTTCAGCAGCGTCCTGCGCCGGTTGGCGGCGACCTTCAGGCCGCGGCACTGGGGGAATTCGAGGCAGTGGCGCTCGCACTGGAGCGCGCCGGCGTGGAAGTGCTGATCGCGGCGGACGTTCCTGAACCGGCCAAGCCGGATGCCATATTCCCCAACAATTGGGTCAGCTTCCATCATGACGGTACGGTGGCGCTCTATCCGATGCTGGCGCCCAATCGCCGTTGGGAACGGCGGGAGGCGATTCTGGAGCAGGTCATCCGCCAGGGCTCGTTTCGAGTGTTGCGCACGGTGGATCTGACCCATCGGGAAGCGGAAGAGAAGTTTCTCGAAGGCACCGGCAGTGTGGTGCTCGATCGGACGCATCGGGTGGCCTATGCCTGCTCTTCGCCGCGCACCGACCTTGACGTCCTCGGCGAATTCGCCCAGCAGCTGGACTATGAATTGATGACATTCGATGCCGTGGACCGCGGCGGGCGCGCCATCTATCACACCAATGTACTGATGGCAATCGGCACGGCTTTCGCGGTGATCTGCGGAGAGGCCATACCCCATGCGGAGCACCGCGCCGCGGTATTTTCCATGCTGCGCTCCACCGGGCACGCCATTGTCGATATCACCCTGGAGCAGATGGAGCGGTTCGCGGCCAATGTGCTGGAATTGGCGTCGCCCGCCGGCACGCTGATCGCATTGTCGATGACCGCTTTGGACAGCCTGAATCGGATGCAGCGCGGCACCCTGGAGTCGCATGGGGCGCTGGTGGCGGTGCCTATTCCCACCATTGAACGCGTCGGCGGCGGCGGTGTGCGCTGCATGTTGGCGGAGATTCACCTGCCGAAGCGGACTTAGGAGACAAGCTCCTGTGGCGATCGTAAGCACTTAAGTCATAATCGCTCGCATGCTGGAACTTGGCGTCAAACTGCTCATCGCCTACCTGCTCGGCACCTTGCTCGGCAGTTTGATCCTGGGCCGCCTGCGCGGCGTGGATATTCGCAGCATGGGCAGCGGCAATGCCGGTGCGACCAATGCATTACGCACGCAAGGCAAGCTGTTCGGATTTCTGGTGCTGGCCATCGATATTGCGAAGGGCATGGTGGCGGTCTGGTGGCTGCCGTTGGCGGCGTTGCCGGGCAGCGGCGTCGATTCGAATGTTTCGCGCGAATGGATGACCGCGGCGTGCGGCTTCGCCGTGATCGTCGGGCATGTCTATCCGGTGTGGTTCGAATTCCGCGGCGGCAAGGGGGCCGCGACGGTGGTCGGGGTGGTTGCGGCGATGGACTTGCGCCTGTTGCTGCCGCTGTTGTTGAGCTGGATCATCGTGCTGCTGCTCACCGGCTATGTCGGCCTCGCCACCATGCTGTCGACCGTCGTACTGGCGGTCGCGGTTGTCATGGCAGAGCCGACCAACGTCCCGCTTTGCACCTTCTGCGCGGCGGTGGCCGTGTTCGTCATTTTCACCCATCGCAGCAATATCGCGCGCATGCGCGCCGGCAAAGAGAATCGTGTACGGCGGCTATGGTTGTTTCGACCCCGAACGGTATAGAGCACCCGCCGTTGCTGGTGCTGTTGTCGGATGGCGAACTGCACTCCGGCGAATGGCTGGCGAAGGAACTTCGCCAAACCCGTGCCGCCGTCTGGAAGGGCGTCCAGCGCCTGCGTGCCGCGGGCATCGAGGTCAATGCCTTGGCGCGCCGCGGTTACCGTCTCGCGAACCGCGTGGAATTGCTGGATGCGCGGCGCATCCGGGCCGAACTGACCGAGGAGTGCCGCGCGCATCTGCATCATCTGGAACTGCTGTTCGAAGTCGATTCGACCAACACCCGCTTGCTCTCGTCCCCGCCGCCCGCGCCGGGCACCGCCGATGTGTGCGTGAGTGAATTGCAGTACGCCGGCCGGGGCCGGCTGGGGCGCCGCTGGATTGCGCCCTTCGGCGGCGGTATCGCGCTGTCGCTCGGCTGGACTTGCAGCGACGTGGTGCGCACGCTGCCTGCCTTGAGCCTCGGGGTGGGTGTTGCCGTGTCGCGGGCATTGACGCGTGCCGGCGCGCAGGGAATCTCGCTGAAGTGGCCCAACGATATTTGGTTCCGAGATCGAAAAGTCGGGGGCGTTCTGATCGAACTGCGGGCCGAGTCGGGAGGCCCCGCGCATGTGGTGATTGGCGTAGGCATCAACGTGTCGCTGCCGGAGCAGGCGCGGCGGGAGATCGAGGCCGGCGGCGTGGCGGTGGCGGCAGCGGCGGACGCATGCGCGACCGCACCATCGCGCAATTTGGTGGCTGGGGCCATTTTGGACGAACTTTTGAGTATGCTGGTGCGGTACGAGCGCTTCGGTTTTTCCGCGTTCCGGGATGAGTGGACCGCTCTGGACGGCTTGAAGGACCGCCCGGCGCTGGTCACGGTGGGAGGTACGTCTATCTTCGGGGTTGCCCGCGGCGTGGATTCGGACGGCGCATTGCTGCTCGAAACCAAGGAGCGCCTGCAACGATTTGTTTCCGGTGAGGCCAGTTTGCGCTTGAGTGTGGGTGACGCGTGACGCTATTGAAGACCCTTGTCGTGTGCCTGGTTCTGGCCAACGTGTGCTATTTCCTATGGGAGCGCGGTATCGCCAAATCGCCCGACAGCGTCGTGGCAGCGCCCGCCCCCGCGACGCTGAAGCTGGCCTCGGAAGCCTCCGAAGCGCCGCGCGGCGATACCGGCGGCAATCTCCCCGCGCCGATTGTCGCGAGCACGAGCACGAGCACGAGCGCAGCCGCACCGGCGCCGGCAGCGGACGATGCAGGCCGCCCGGGCGGCAATGCCGGGCTCCTCACCAACGTCAAGCGCTGTATCAGTGTGGGACCGTTTCGAGACGTGTCGGAAGCCGCACATGCCGCTTCGACCTTGCGCGGCGGCGGCTACGACCCGCGTCAGCGCGTCGCGGACGGCGAAGTGTGGGCGGGCGTGTGGGTGTATCTGCCCCTGCCTGCGGCGCGCCCCGTGGCCGATCAGATGCTGGCCAAGCTCAAAGCCGGCGGAATCGACGATGCGTTGGAAATGCCGGGCCCCAACGAGGCGGCGGTCATTTCCCTGGGTCTATACAGCGAACCGAAGCGTGCGCAGGCCCGGGTCGCTCAAGTTCAGGGCCTGGGGTTCAATCCGGGCATCGCCGATCGCAAGCGCAACGGCAATGTGTATTGGATCGACATCGATTTGAAGCCCACCGACAGTTTGCTGAATCCCTCCGATCTGCAGGGCGAATCCGGCCGCATCGTCCGTCTTGAAGTCAAAGGATGCCCGTCCGCGGGTGCCCAGCCATGAAGGCCTGGCGCGCCGTACTGCAGATGCTGGCCGGCCTTGGCGCTCTCATCGGCTACGGATGCCTGCTCGCATTTCTCTATCTCGTCGGCATGCAGACCTACCGCTGGTTTCGTGAAGGCGAATGGATGCATATCGGCATGGGTGATGGCATTCGATTCGGACTGGTGCATTGCTGCGTGAAGGATGGGGGCGGCGGCAGGCTCGCCGGCTTCCTTCAGTGGTGGGAGTCCCCGGCGACCTGGTTGGGGTTGCACAAGGTATTCGAAATCATTCCGGCATCGCTGGCCTTGTTTGCGGTCAGCATCGTCGGCAACAGTCTGTTCATTTACTGCAGGGATCGGCTCAAGCAGCGCTGACTTCATTTACTGCAGGGACCGGCTCAAGCAGCGCTGACTTCATTTACTGCAGGGACCGGCTCAAGCAGCGCTGACTTCATTTACTGCAGGGATCGGCTCAAGCAGCGTTGACTCGCTCAGGCGGGCGCAGATTCGCAGCGCTGCTTGAGTTTCTGCGACTCCGTGGTCACGTACTTTCCGATCATGGCGCCGTAAAACAGAGACACCACGGGGGCCAACAATCCTGAGATCTCGAAAGAAAGCTCGACGCGGCAACCGGCGCCTCGGCGCTCCACGGCGTGTCCCGCTTTCATGTGCAGCCCCCGCGCGCGCGTGACCCAGGTAAAGTTGCGCCCATCCTCGAGATCTGTGACCTTCCACACGGCGGGACGCAATCTTGGCTGGCGGACCTGAGCACAGCTGCCGACGCCGAACGGTCCATTGTCCAGCCGCTGAACGCTGGTCATGGTCGGGGTCCATTCGGGCCAGCGCTCGACATCACATAGGACACTGAACACCTTCTCCGGCGGTGCTCCGATATCCACTGCGACAACAAAACGGTTTCGGCTCATGCGTAGGGACCGAATAAAGCTTCGCGCGCAAAGTTGAGGTGCTGATAAGACACAGTGTCCGCGTCGCGTAAATGAAGCCCAATGCCCCCATGCGCCGCGACACCCTCCAATGTTTCGGGCCGATCCGACACGAAGCGCCACTGGGCAGAACCGGGTCCCTCATCGGCGCCTTGCGCGGCACCAGCCAGCGCGGACAACAAGGTGTCAATCGGCGGCGAATACACCAGGACGGCTTCGTGAACCAAGGCTGCGTCCCTGATGTTCAAAGCGACGCACAGTCTGCTCTTGAGCGGCACATCCGCCGCGTCGGCATCGCGCCATGAGCGAATATCTTGCCGGACCACCTCGTTCATCACGTTGCCGTTGCGCTGCAGAATCGGCAGATCTCCCGTCCACGCCTCCGGCGGGCAGGCCTTTTTTGCCGGGCTCAGCGCGACCGATGGATTGATCTCCGCCGGATAGATGCGGCACACCAGGGGGCGATCCCCGTATATCCGGCAACGCATATCGGGCATGAGGTTGGGGCACGCTCCGGCGTTGTTCGCGACCAGATTGACGACGACGCGGGTCGCCAGGGTTCCGCTCATCGCCGCGAACGAGCGCCGCTTGAAGTGGGCGGCTCTGGGATCTTGATCGGCCAGGCCCTCAGGCCACGGCGATGCTTCGCAGATCAGCTGGACCGGGTGGCCGCGATTCAGCCAGCTGATCGCTTCGGCGACGTCGAGCGGGATAGCCGAGTCCCGGCAGCATTTACCGCATTGTGTGCACTTGAAATGGATATCCACGCCGGCCGTTTTCTCCCCAAGGGCTTCCCGCCGAGTATCCTTGGTCTCAATTCGCAGGGCAACACGGCGTCATCGATGGCGGACGCCTTGACACCGGGGCACTTTGCAGTACAAAGTTCAGCCTTCGAACGGACGCAAGGAGATGGGACTCGTGACGGGGCGTGCGATCTTTTGCATCTGCTTCGCGCTCCTCACGCCGGCACACGCCGCTGCGCCGCTCGATCTGGATCAATTCCGCGGGCGCGTGGTGTACCTGGATTTCTGGGCATCCTGGTGCGGCCCCTGCAAACAATCATTTCCGTGGATGCAGACCCTGGCAGACACTTATGCGGGGCGTGGTCTTACGGTAGTGGCCGTCAATCTCGATATGAACCGGGCTGATGCGGAGAAATTTCTCCATCAATTCCTGCCGACCTTTGAGGTGCGATTTGATCCGAAGGGCGAGGTCGCGGTGTCCTATCAGGTCAAAGGCATGCCCTCGAGCGTGCTGATCGATCGGCATGGCGTGCCGCGCTTCACGCACGTGGGATTTCTTCCCATCGACGCTCCGGCTCTCGAGGCGCAAGTGCAAGAGCTGCTGGCGGAGAGGTAATGTGCATTTCTTGGGAGCCACACAATGAAATTTGATCGCCCGAGTCTCCTATGCCTGGCTGCCGGCGCCGTACTGGTATCGGGATGCAGTTCCCTCGGCGTGAAGCCCTGGCAGCGCGATGTGCTTGCGCGCGAGGAGATGCGGCTGGATGGCAATCCACTCGACGCCGCCATCGACGATCACATGTACTTCAGCAAGGAGGCCTCCTCCGGGGGCCGTTCCTTTGCCGGCGGCGGCTGCGGATGCAATTGAAGCCGCAGGTGCCTCCGGCCCAACCTGCAAGCACGCGACGGCGCTTGATGGCCGCCAGCTGTGCCCTGCTGAGCGCAGGTGCGGCGCGAAGCCAGGAACCGGCCGCCGCTCCTGCCCATGGCGGCTTTCTCGACGATTGGTCCGTGGACTCCGCGCTCGCCTACTACCACGAAGACGGCCGGGTACAGGCAGTCGAGCCGGTTGTCGATGTTTCCAAGGTGTTCGCGGATGGACAGTCCGTCAGCCTCAATGCCACCTTCGATGCGCTATCGGGAGCGAGCCCGAATGGGGCGCTGCCCAGCCGATCGCCGCAGACATTTGCCTCGCCTTCCGGGAAGGCCCGCCACGCGTACACGATCGCTCCCGGCCAGCTGCCCGCCGATCCGAATTACAGCGATGCCCGCTTCGCGGCCGGCGGCAACTGGACGAAGCCGTTGACCCGGACGGACGAGTTGAGCCTCGGCGGCAAGTTTTCCGCCGAGGACGATTTTGTCTCCGCCACGGTGAACGCCTCGATCGCGCACGACTTCAACGACAAGAACACCACGCTGTCGTTCGGAGTCTTCAATGAGTTCGACTCGCTCCACCCGGTGGGCGATACCCCGGTCCCCGGGAGCGACTTTGCTTCCCAGCTCAGAACGGGCAGCAAGACCAAGGACGGGGTCGGAGCACTGCTCGGCATCACGCAGGTGATGACCCGAAATTGGCTCACCGAATTCAACCTGTCGGTCGATCGATTCACGGGATACCTGAACGATCCGTATAAAATCACCTCGATCATCGACAGCGCCGGCAATACCACCGGGTATGAGTACGAGAACCGTCCGGATCAGCGCACGCGCAAGAGTGCCTACTGGGAAAATCGCGTCGCGTGGACCTCGCAGCTCTCGACGGGACTCTCACTGCGCTATATGAGCGATGATTGGGCGGTGCGCTCCGACACCGCCGAGCTTCACCTGCATTGGTCGCTGTCGAATCGGGAACGGTACATCGAACCCTCGATTCGCTGGTATCGCCAAACGGCGGCCAATTTCTATACCCCCTTCATCCTCGATACGCTCAAACCGGCCACCAACTTCGAGTCCGCGGACGATCGCCTGGGTGCATTTCGCGCGCTCACGTACGGCGTGAAATACGCCCAGAAGCTGCCGGGCCTCGGGAATCGCTCGGAATCTGAATTCAGCGTGCGCGCAGAGTATTATCAGCAGACATTCAACGAACGGGTGCCGGTGCCCGCGGGTCTGCAAGGGTTGGACTTATATCCCGCTCTGAAGGCGATCCTGGTTCAAATCGGCTACCGATTTTAGCGGGAACGTATGATCGATGATTCCTCCGTCACGCATGTGACCGACACGGCATTTTGGGTGGCCCACTTCAGGGCGAAAGAGGCGCGGCGGCCGGCGCCGGTGTTCCGCGATTCGCTTGCCTCGCTGTTGTGCGGGAATCGCGGCCGCCAAATTGCGCGCTCCATTCCGCGCGCGGCCATGGTGGAGTGGGGCACGGTCGTGCGCACCTCGGCCATCGATCAGCTGATCGATGAGTTGCTGCCATCCGGGGTCGATACCGTTTTGAATCTGGGTGCGGGCCTCGATACGCGGCCCTACCGGATGAATCTGCCCGCCGAACTTCGCTGGATCGAGGTAGACTTCCCGAAGCTCGTCGAATTGAAAAACGCCAAGCTGGCGGAGCATAAACCCGTTTGCCGGCTCGAGCGCATCGGCATGGATTTATTGGACCGCCCGTCCCGCAACGAAATCTTCGCGCGCTTTGGGGCTGCGTCGAAGAACGTGTTGGTGATCACCGAGGGGTTCATATCGTATTTTTCGAACTACGAGATTTCCAATCTTGCCGGCGATCTGCGCGCAATCCCGTCGATTCGCTCGTGGATTCAGGATTTCGACAATTCCCCCAAGCGCAGGCTGCCCTCGGGCTGGGCTAAAAAACTCCAAGCGGCGCCGTTCCTCTTCGAGGCGACGGACTGGTTCGGGTTCTTCGAGAAGTATGGCTGGAAAGCTCTGAAGACCATTACCACGGCCGAGGAATCCAAACGCATCGGCCGGCCATACCCCTGGGATCTGCCGTATGGCCTGCTGCTGCGGGCGCTGCCGAAGGAAATGAGCCAGAGAATACTCAGCCTGAGCGGCGTGGTATTGATGCAAAGACTGCCCGGCTAGACTCGCTACGACGGCTAGAATCGCTTGGAAAACCCCACCGACAAGCCGCGCGGCAGCACCTGCACCGACAGCGGCGTGGTCCAGGTCGAACTCCAATAGCCCACCCCGGTACCCAAGGCCCATCCGGCGATCACGTCCGTTTGCCAGTGGGCCTGACTTTTCAACCGCGCGAAAGCGTCGTACACCGGAAGAATTTCCAACGCCCAAACCCACGGGTCTTGCCGGCCGTAATTGGCGATGAACGGGGTCACGAAGCTCGCCTGCAGGGTCACCTCGCCGCTTGGGAAACTCTGATGGCCGCTCCCCTGAAACCATAGATTGGGATCGTTGCCCTGGTACGGCCGGGCCCTGCTGAAGGCGTACTTGAGCCCCGTGGCAGCGATGCCGGAGATGACCGAAGCATCGATCGTCTGCCAGAACGTGTGTCCCAGCTCATTATCGTTTCCGAGCCACAGGCTGCCTGCCACTTCGAGGGCGATCACCCCGTCCTGGAGTCCGGTCTGATAGCCGCGCCCCCAGATGCCGTTTTGATCGAGCGCAAGCTCGTGATCGAGACCCGCGCGCGCATGGCCCGAGACCAGCAGGAGAAGCAGCAAGCCAACAGCGGCAGAAGCACGGCTCATGGGGTTTTTCATGTGCCGGCACTATAAGTCATTAACTTTGCCATGCAAAGTTCGTTTATTCTCTCGCGCGAGATCATCGAGGGAATGTGGAATTTAATGAGAATCATTCCGCGCCTGATCGGCGCCGCGATTTTTATGTTGGCACTCGCACGAGCGCATCAAGCATGGGCGCAGACCGACGAGATTCAAGTGTACGACGCCACGATCGCACCGACAGGCACCTTCAATTTAACCCTGCACAACAATTTCACGCCGAGCGGCAGCGAGGTCCCGGCGTTTCCGGGCGGCATCGTGCCGGATAAATCGCTCAACGGTGCCGCGGAATGGGCCTACGGCGTCGCCCCATGGTTCGAAGCGGGACTGTATCTGCCGCTCTATTCGATTACCCGCAACCAAGGCGTGGTCTACAACGGTTTCAAGCTCAGAGCGCTGTTCGTCACACCGGAGGCGGACAAGCGGGATTTTTTCTATGGCGTCAATTTCGAGTTCAGTTTCAACACCGCTCACTGGGATGAGCGCACCTACACGTCCGAGATCCGCCCGATCGTGGGCGCCCACGTGGGCCGCTTCGATTTCATCTTCAATCCCATCGTCGATAATTCCTGGAATGGCGCCGCCAATCTGGAATTCGTTCCCGAGACGCGCGTGGCGATGGCCATCACGCAGAAATACAAGGTGGCGCTGGAAGAATACGACGACTTCGGCCGGGTCAGCCACTTCTTGCCGGCGTCGCAGCAGACGCATCAATTGTTCGGGGTGCTCGACGTGAACACCAAGTGGCTGCAGGTCGAGGGGGGCGTGGGACGCGGCTTGACGAGCGCCACCGATCGCTGGGTTCTGAAATTGATTCTTTCGAAAGACCTTTGATGGCGCAAGGACTACACTCGCCGCTCGAGTTCCCATCCCGCGAGGTGTTGGTATGCGTGTCCTGCAAGTCCTGGGTGCCCTATTGATCTTGGGGGGATTGTATGTGCTCATCGGTTCGCCCTCGTATTCGAGCGAAAAGAGCCTGCTCAAGATCGGCGATGTGGAGGCCAAGGTATCGCAAGAGCACGCCATACCGCCGTGGGCGGGTGGTGCCGGGATTGCGGTCGGCGTGATCCTCATCGTGGTGGGTGCTCGCAAGTCCTGATCCTCGGCGTGAGCGCGGCATCGCTATGTTCGATATCGAACATACGGTGCCCATGTGTGGGCGTATGATGGCGCTGACGGAGGCCGTTACGACCAGGACGGTCTGGGGCGAAGTTAAACCTCCCCGGAGCCTTTGTGATACCCGAATCCGACAATCCTCGAACGAACCAGCTGCTGGCTGCATTGCCGGACGGCGAATGGCTGCGATGGCAGCCCCACCTCGAACAGGTCAGCATGCCGCTGGGGCAGGTGCTTTACGAGCCGGGTGCGACGTTGACGCACGTATACTTCCCCACGAACTCCATCGTCTCGCTGCTGTACGTGATGGCGAACGGCGCATCCGCGGAAATCGCCGTGGTGGGCAAAGAAGGCATCGTGGGAATTTCGCTGTTCATGGGCGGGGAGTCCACGCCCAGCCGGGCCGTGGTGCAAAGTGCGGGAGAAGGTTTCCGACTGCGCGCCCACATGATGAAAGAGGAGTTCAATCGAGCCGGGCCGGTGCTGCATTTGTTGCTGCGCTACACGCAGGCCCTCATCACGCAAATGGCGCAGACCGCGGTATGCAATCGGCACCATTCACTGGATCAGCAGTTGTGCCGCTGGCTGCTGCTGAGTCTGGACCGGCTGCAGGACAACGAACTGGTGATGACCCAGGAACTGATCGCCAACATGCTGGGCGTGCGCCGCGAAGGAGTGACCGAAGGCGCGCTGAAGCTGCAGCAAGAGGGCTTGATCCGCTACGCGCGCGGCCGTATCACGGTGCTGGATCGTCCGGGTCTGGAGATGCGCACCTGTGAATGCTACGCGGTCGTCAAGAAGGAGTACGACCGGCTGCTGCCGATCCACACCCACTAAGGGCTTGCACTGGGGCTTCGTCCTCTCCGTACGCTAGCACACGGACGCAGCGCGCCGTAGCGCGGATACTCGGCCCATGGCCGGCGTGCAGAATCACCTGATCGAATTGCTGCCCCGCGCGGGCCGGCGAAGCTTGCTGACGCTTTGCGAGCCTGTGGATCTGGTGTTATCCGAGCGGCTCTGCGCCCCGGGCGAGGCCACGCGCTACGCCTACTTTCCGGTCAATGCCATCATCTCCCTGGTCACTGCCATCGACGGCAAGCCGGTCTTGGAGGTCGGCATGGTGGGCCGCGAGGGCATGGTCGGGGTGGAACTGGTGTTGGGCGTGCGGACGGCGCCCTGGCATGCCGTGGTGCAAGGCCCTGGAGCGGCCTGGCGCATTCCCAGCCGGAGCTTTCATCGCGAATTGACGGCCAGTCCGGCACTGCGGCTCAGTCTGGATCGCTACCTCTATGTGCTCATGGCGCAGTTCGGCGCCGGCGCCGCCTGCCTGAGATTTCACCTCATCGGTCCGCGGCTCGCGCGCTGGCTGCTGATGATGCAGGATCGGGCCCATTCCGATCGCTTTCATGTGACGCATGAGTTCCTGGCTTACATGCTGGGCGTGCGAAGAGTGGGAATTACGGCCGCCGCGGGCACCTTGCAGCGCGCCGGACTCATTGAATATCGGCGTGGCGAACTGATCGTGCTGAGTCGATCGGGTCTCGAGGGCGCGGCGTGCGGATGCTATGCCGCCGATCGCCGCTCCTACGCGGCGCTGCTGCGCTAGCCTAGCTTTTTGTTTTCAGCTGTTTGCGCAGTGTCTGCAGTTCGCGGCGCCGCGCCGCGCTGGGTTTGGGATAACTCAGCTTCAGCGCCCCAACGCGGTCGAGCAGGATGCGCGACACGATCAGGCGCGCATTCAGCTTGTCGTCGGCGGGAACGATGTACCAAGGCGCGTGGCGAGTGCTCGTGGCGCCCAGGCATTTCTCGTAGGCCTTCATATAGTGCTTCCAATAGTTCCGCTCCTCCACATCCGCGGCGGAAAATTTCCAATTCTTGCGGGGTGTGTCGATCCTGTCGATGAAGCGCTTGCGCTGTTCCTCCTTCGACAGATGCAGGAAGAACTTGACGATCTTCGTACCATTGCGATCCAGATGTCTCTCCAAATCCAAAATGGAGCGGTATCGATCCTGCCAGATCGTTTTCTCATCCAGGAGTTCTTCCGGCAAACCTTCGGCGCGAAGAATTTCCGGATGCACGCGGGTGATCAGAACCTCCTCATAATAGGATCGGTTGAAGATGCCGATCTGACCGCGGGCCGGCAGATCGCGCGTGGTTCGCCACAAGAAGTCGTGCTCCAACTCTTCGGCGCTCGGGTGTTTGAAGCTGAATACCCGGCAACCCTGGGGGTTGACGCCGGACATGACATGCTCGATGGCGCTGTCCTTCCCCGCGGCGTCCATGGCCTGGAAAATGAGCAGCAGGGCGTAGCTGTGGGAGGCGTACAGCAGTTCCTGCTGCGCACTCAGCTCCTTCACGTGCTGGGCGAGCAAGTCCTTGTATTGCCGGCTGGTTTGGTACGAAGGCCGGACACGGGTGGGCCACTTCTCGAGATCGATCTTCTCGTTCCCGTTCACTCGAAAATCGTCCGACTTGATATGCATGCATCCCCTCGATTCAGGGTAAGCGATTTCTGACATCGGCTCTGTGCGGTCGCGTACAGCATATCGCACCGGATGCGTGCAGTATCAGCGCACACCAACGAGGAATTCGAACATCATGCGAAGATTCCATCTCAGGGGTGCCTTGCCGGGCATTGCTCCTTGGCTGCTATTGGGTGTCGTCGGCCTGTCGGCCGCACGCGCCGCCGACTTCGAATTGCCGGCGCTCAATACCCCGCCCAGTTCAGAACATCACATGGGCAAAATGGTTTGGGCCGATTTGGTGACCCCGGATCTTGCGGCCGCGGAGAAATTCTACGGAGGACTGTTTGGCTGGACCTTTCGCCGCATCCGCGCGGGCAGTTCCGACTACGCGGTGGCGATGATCGACGGACGCCCGATCGCCGGCGTGGTGGAGAAGCCGATAGGGTCCGGCGAACGCCATCAGCCGGCATGGCTGACCTTCCTGGCGGCGGGCGACGTCGAGGCCGTCAAGCGCGCCGCCGTGGCCCACGGCGCCAAAGTGCTGGCGGATTCCAAGAGCTATCCCATGCGCGGTCGACAGTGTGTCCTGTCGGACCCGCAGGGGGCGGTGTTTGCCGTGCTCGCCTCGAGCAGCGGAGACACTCCGGATTATCTTCCGGTCTCCGGTGAATGGATCTGGAGTTCGTTGCACGCGCAGGATGCCGGTACGGCGGCGGCTTTCTATCAGGAATTGTTTGGCTACGACGTGTTCGACATGCCGGGCGAGGATGGCGCGGAGCATCTCATTCTGTCGACCGATGACTATGCTCGAGCGAGTGCGAATTCCTTGCCGGGCGGCGCCCCGCGCCGCCATCCTCACTGGCTGAATTTCGTGCGGGTCGAGCACGCCGCCGACATCGCCGCGAAGGCGGTTGCCTTGGGCGGCCGTGTCTTGGTTGAGCCGCGAGTCGATCGCCACGGCGGCATGGTGGCCGTGGTTGCGGATCCGGCCGGCGCGCCGATCGGATTGATGGAGTGGACCGACAGCGACACGAAGGCGGAGCCGAAATGAAAACCATGCGCACGCCGCTGCGGGTCGGACTCATGGGCTCGGTCACATTGGCGATTCTCTCCGCCTGCGCCGTAACCGGAGTCGGGGTCGACGGCAGCGTCGGGGTCGGGGTGGACTACGGATACCCCGGCGCCTATTACGAACCGTACGGCTATGACTATGGTGGTTGGGGCGGGGGCTACTGGGTGGGTCCTTCGCGCGGCGGCCACCGCGATGATCACGGCGATGGGCGGCGCGATGTCGGCGGACGCGGCGGGCACGCTCCGGCCTATCGGCCCGCACCGCGGGGACGCTCGGCGCCGTCGATTCCGGGGCGGTCTCGAGGGCACTAGGGTACTGAGGCGCGCCGGAGCCCTGCGGCGCCGGACGGCGACGCCTGGGCTCCGGCGCTCGTGTACTATCGGCAAAATTCAAACGAATTGCCGGGGTTCCCCTTGCTCGACTCGCTCCCCTTGCCCGATGCGCGGCACTCGCGCCGTATCCTGCTGGCCAGCATGATCGGCACCACGATTGAGTTCTATGACTTCTACATTTACGCCACGGCCGCCGTGCTGGTGTTTCCGAGGCTGTTCTTTCCGAAGGGTGATCCGGCCATCGCCACCTTGCAATCGTTGGCAACGTTTGCGCTGGCATTTGTCGCGCGGCCTATCGGCTCGGCTATTTTCGGGCACTTCGGGGATCGCGTCGGCCGCAAGACGACGCTGGTCACGGCCCTCATGACCATGGGAATTTCGACCATTTGCATCGGTTTGCTGCCGACCTACGCCTCGATCGGGGTGTATGCCGCGGTCTTGCTGGCGCTTTGCCGGGTGGGGCAGGGGATTGGTCTGGGCGGGGAATGGGGCGGTGCCGTTTTGCTCGCGACGGAGAATGCGCCGCCGGGCAAGCATGGCTGGTACGGGATGTTCCCGCAGCTCGGCGCACCGCTCGGTCTGGTTTTCTCCATCGGCGCCTTCCTTCTGATCAGCAACGGCCTCTCGGAGGCGCAATTGTTCAGCTGGGGGTGGCGGGTGCCGTTCCTGGCCAGCACCGTTCTGGTGGCGGTGGGTCTGTACATACGGCTGCAGCTGGTCGAAACCCCGGCGTTCAAGCGCAGCATCGCGCAGGGCGAGCGGGTGCGCGTGCCCTTCGCAGTCGTGTTCGCGAAATATCCCATGCAACTGCTTTGGGGCACATTGGGGTCCACCACCACCTTCGTGGTGTTCTATCTGGTGAATATCTTTGCCTTAGGGTGGGCCACCAACTCGCTGGGATTTCCCCGCCAACAATTTCTGGTCATGCAGATGCTGGCCGCGATATTTTTCGGCCTGACCATCCCGGTGGCAGGATCCTTGGCCGATCGCGTCGGCGGGCGTCAAATGTTGATTGCCGCCACCGCCTTGATCATTGCCTTCGGATTCGCCTTTCAGCCCCTGTTCGGCGCGCATGAAACCGCCGCCGTATTCACATTCCTGGCTTGCGGCTTTGGACTGAGCGGACTTTCCTACGGCCCGCTCGGCAGCGCGCTGGCGACGCTGTTCCCGACGCCGGTGCGCTACACCGGTACTTCGCTGACCTTCAACTTCGCCGGCATTCTCGGCGCCTCGATCGCAGCGCCGATCGCCACCTGGCTGGCATCCCACTACGGGCTCGCTTTTGTCGGGTATTATCTGTCCACGGCCGCACTCATCACGCTCATTGCGCTCCTCTTCATCCGGGGTGACAAGACATGATCCAACGCAAATTCATATGCACGCCGGCGGCCGCATGGCTGTGCGGCGTTCTTGTACTGCTGAGCGCGCCTGCAATGGCCGCCGATGAGTACGACGCCGCGGTCAAGCATGCGGGCCGCCCGGCAGCTGATTCGGCACGCGATTCGCTCGATCATCCGGCCGACATGTTGCGTCTCGCCGGCATCAAACCCGGCATGAAAGTCGCCGACGTTCTCGCCGGCGACGGCTACTACAGTGAATTGCTGAGCTATGTCGTGGGCCCCAAAGGCCATGTATGGCTCATCAACAATGCTGCCTTCGAGAATTGGAGCCAGCCGGACCTGAAGAATCGGTTGGCCGGCAACCGCTTTGCCAATGTGACGGTTGAAACAGCCGAGCTTGACGACATGAAATTGCCGGCGGCGAGCTTGGATGCGGTGCTGTTGGTCAAGGTCTATCACGATCTGTACTGGGTGAATACCAACCCAAAGAACCCCTGGCCGAAAATCGACGTCAGCGCCGTGCTCGATCAGCTGTCGCGGGCGCTCAAGCCGGGCGGCGTCCTGTTGCTGATCGACCATTCGGCCAAGGCCGGACATGGAAAGGACGATGCCGGCGAATTGCATCGCATTGAAGAGGCGTTTGCCGTCAAGGACTTCGCGGCGCATGGATTCAGCGTCGTGGCGAAGAGCGATTTGCTGAGAAGGCCCGATGATGCGCGCGACTTGATCAGCTACAAGGGCCCTGCGCTCGGCAAGACGGATCGCTTCGTCCTGGTGTTCCGCAAGACCTGAGCGTCCTTGGTGCGTTCACGCACGAGCTCACCTATTTAGGTTGAGCGATCAAGATCGAAAAGCTGTCGGGTACCACGGTGGCATGCGGCCTCGGCTGATCCTCGGTCACCGCGGGCGGCGGTCCGAATTGCGCCACCGCCATGTAAATCCTGTGGGTGGCGGGATCGAGCGTCAGGGTGCGGGCGCTTACCTGCGTCGTCACCGTTGCAATCACCCGATACTCGTCCGGAGAATCCTGGTGGATCACGGTCAGCGTGCCATCGATGCCGTTGGAACTGAATACCAGGCCGAGTTCGGGATCGTAGGCCGTTCCGTCGGATCCTCGGCCGATGATCACCTGGGCGATGGATTTTCCCGACACCGAATCCGTCACGGCCATGACCTGGTTTGCGCAGACGGAGAACAATCGATGATTGGCCACGTCAAAAGCCAGACCCGTGGGATTGGCACATTCCTTCAGCGGCCACTTGGCCTTCACCGTGAGCGACTTGGCGTCGATGAGGACCATGCGGCCCGGGGCGCTGTCGATGTTGACATAAACATGCCCGGCGTCGTCGGTCACCATGAATTCAGGCGGTCCGGGCAGCGGCACGGTCGCCACGACTTGAAGCGTGCCGGCATCGATCACCGAAAGATTCGAGCTTTCACGGTTGGCGGTAAAGATATGATTCTGCTGCGGCTCGTACAGGATGGCATCCGGCGACATTCCCGAAACCGGCACTTCTTGAATCACCCGCAGGGTGTCGAGTTCGAAGACCGAGACCGTATTGGTGCGGCCGTTGCTGGTGAAGCCGCGCTTGAGTGCGGGGGCGAACGCCACGCCCCGAACGCCCGCCGTGTGCGCAATGCTGCCCGTCAGTTTGCCGCCGGCGGTTTCGATCACGTCGACGCGCTCCTCCCGGGTCACGAACAGGCGCGAACCCGCGGCGTCCAATGCCAGATAGTCCCAACCGTTGTTACCGCCCACTCTCCATGATCTTGCGACCATGTAGTCGGCTGCGGGAATCGGAGAAGTATCGGCGCGCAGGTTTCCGGCTGCGAAGGCCGACGCGCACGCAGCGAGCATGAAGAAATTCCGCAGCATCATGAACCTTGAGAACAGGTGAGGCGGCTAGTTTACGCATGGATTGCACGAGAAGAAATCGTGTGCGACGGCAAAGTGTAATTTCTACATGCCCTCGACTCAGAGGCCTCATAATGCGCACCGCCGGTATGGGGAATCTGGAGAATGGGATATTCCTACGGTCAATGTCCGCCGCGGCCGGGCGCCGGCGCCATTTTTGTGAATTTCGACAGTTTGGCCGTGGCAGCGGCCAGCCCCAGTTCCGTGGGCGCTTGCGGGCGACGCCGGCCGCGGCGTCCATGCGGCGCCTATCCCCGGTATCATCGGCTCATGCGGCGGGATTATCTGGGCAACGCGGTCACCGGACAGCACGACACGACATTGCGCGCGATCGATGATTTCATCGAAGGTTATCTGGCGTATGAGACGCGCGCCGAGCACATTTTGGCCGCGGCGGACGCGGATCCTGATTGTTGCATGGCCAACGTCTACGCGGGTGTGCTGTGGATGCTGTTGGAGGCGCCGTCGGCGGCCGCATGCGCGGCGAAGTATCTGACGGCCGCCGAACGCGCGGCGCCGCTCGCGACGCGCCGCGAGCAGCTCAATGTCGCCCTGCTGCGCGCCTGGTGCGACGATGATCTGGCCCGCACCATCCGCGTTTGCGATCAGGTCTCGGACGAGTTTCCGCGCGATCTGGCCATCGTCAAGACGCATCAATACTTCGAGTTCAATCGCGGCAACTCGCCCGCCATGCTGCGCGTTGCGCTGAAGGTCGGCGCGGCGAATCGCGACGTGCCGTATGTGCACGGCATGACGGCGTTCGGGTATGAACAATGCCACCTCCTCGATGAGGCGGAGTCCTCGGCGCGCACCGCGCTGGCGATGCGCCGCAAGGAACCGTGGGCGCAGCACGCGCTGGCGCACGTGCTGTTGACGCGCGGACGAATGGACGAGGGCGCGCTATTTTTGGAGGGCGTGGCGGATACCTGGTCGGGACTGAACTCTTTCATGCTCACGCATATCTGGTGGCACTTGGCGCTGTTCTACCTGAGCCAGGGGCGTGATACCGAAGCTCTGGAGGTTTATGACCGGCATTGCTGGGGTGTTTCCAAAGACTATTCACAGGATCAAATCGGCGCGATTTCGCTGCTGGCCCGATTCGAGATCGCCGGCATCGAGGTCGGATCGCGTTGGGCCGACCTCGCCGATCATCTGGCCGCGCGGGCCAAGGATACGGTTCAGCCATTCCTGACACTGCAGTACCTCTACGGTCTGGCGCGGGCGGGCCGTCCGCAAGCCGAAACGCTGCTTCAGACCGTGCGTGAGCACGCCCAGCGCGCCCCTGAGTTCAGCCGCGCGGTCTGGCGTGACGTGGCCCTGCCCGGCTGCGAAGGTTTGTACGCCTACGCGCGCGGGGACTACGACCAAGCGTGGCATCGCCTCGGCGCGGCGCTGCCGCGCATGGCGGAGGCCGGCGGCAGCCACGCACAACGCGATTTATTCGAGCAGATTCTGCTCGACGCGGCGCTCAGGAGCGGGCGGCTTGGCGTGGCGCAGCGCATGCTGGAGCTGCGCCGCAATGCCGATCCTCAAGGCGTGCCGGTGAATGCCGCGCTTGCCGGGGTGTACGCCCAACTGGGCTTGGCTGCTTTGGCGGATGAGGCGCGCGGCCGCTCCGCCGGCACACGCCGCAGGCATTCCGGGCGGTGAGCCGTCCCGCGCTTTGCGCCGTCTTGTTGCTGACCGGCGTGGCGCTCGCGGGTCCGGCGGCCCGCGCAGCGCAGGACGCTTCGGTCGGCACGCAACGCGCGACCAATGGCACGCAACGGGCGACCAATGGCACGCAGCGCGCGATCATCGGCACGCAGCTCGAGCCGCCGATACTCGACCCCACCGCGAATCCCGCCGCGGCCATCTCCGAAGTGTTGTACGGCAATGTCTATGAAGGGCTGGTGCAATTCGCCGCCGATGGCTCGGTGCTGCCGAAGCTGGCGCGGTCTTGGGAGGTCTCGGACGACGGTCTGACGTATGTTTTTCATTTGCGCGGCGGCGTGCGCTTTCACGACGGCAGCGCCTTCGATGCGGCCGCCGCGAAGTTTTCGCTGGACCGTGTCATTGCGCCGGGCTCGGTGAACCCGCAGCGGTCGCGATTCGATGCGATCCGCACGGTCGAAGCCGTGGATCCGCTGACCTTGAAGCTCGAGCTGAGCCGGCGTTCCGGCGGGCTGCTGCAGTCGTTGGCCTTCGGCTCGGCGGTGATGGTGTCGCCGCAGTCTGCGCTCAACGATGCGTTGCAGCCGGTGGGCACGGGCCCGTTTCGCTTCCGGCGTTGGCGGCGCGGCGATTCCATCACGTTGGAGCGCAATCCGGACTTTGCGGGTACGCCGGCGGTGCTGGATCAGGTGACCTTCAAGTTCATCGCCGACCCCACCGCGGCATACGCTGCCTTGATGGCCGGGGATGTCGATGCCTTTGCCAACTACCCGGCGCCGGAAAGTTTCGCCCAGTTTGCAGCCGATCCGCGTTTTGCGGTCTTCACCGGCACCACGGAGATGGAGACCGTGCTGGCGCTGAATGAACGCGTTGCGCCGTTGGGCAATCTGCTGGTGCGCCGCGCGATTTCCCACGCTTTGGACCGCGGCGCCATCATCGATGGCGCCATGTTCGGCTACGGCACACCCATCGGCAGCCATTTTCCGCCGCGCAATCCGGCTTATGTCGATCTGACCGGCATGTATCCGCATGATGTGGGCAGGGCCAGGGAGCTGATGGCTGCGGCCGGATACCCCGATGGATTTTCGATGACGCTGAAGCTGCCGCCGCCCAGCTATGCGCGCCGCAGCGGGGAGATCGTCGCCGCGCAACTGGCGCTGATCGGGATCAGGGTCAGCATTCAGAATCTCGAATGGGCCCAGTGGCTGGATCAGGTATTCGCCCGGCATGACTTCGATATGAGCATCGTCGGACACGCCGAGCCGTTGGATTACGACATTTACGCGCGCGATGACTATTATTTTGGATATTCGAATCCGCAGTTCAAGGGGCTGATCGCCGCGCTGGACGACAGTGTCGAGCCGTCGAGGCGTACGGACTTGTTGCAGCGGATTCAGCGCAAGCTGGCCGCGGACGCCGTGAATGGGTTCTTGTTTCAGTATCCGCGGCTCGATATCTGGAACGCACATCTGCAGGGAATCGGATTCGACAATGTGCTGGGCGTGGTCGATGTTACCCGCGCTCGCTACGACGCCGCCGCGGCCGCGAGGCATGACGAGGAGTTCTCCGCGGCGCGCGTGAGGCCTCTGCCGTCATATCGAACGGCCGGGGCGGTGTTGGCCGCGGCATGTCTGATGCTGTTGGGTCTGGCGGCGCGCAGCTTCGGCAGCGCGTATCTGGCGCAGCGCCTCGCGGTACTGCTGGCGACGCTGCTGGCCGCGACAGCGGTCATCTTCGTCATCGTTCAAGTGCTACCGGGCGATCCTGTGCGCTACATGATGGGATTGCAGGCGGACGCCGGCACGGCGGCCGCACTGCGCCACGAGCTGGGTTTGGACGCCGCACCGCTGCCTCGCTACTTTTCGTGGATCGCCGGACTGCTGCACGGTGATTTCGGACTGAGCTATACCTATCGGATTCCGGTGAGCGCCCTGGTGGCCGAGCGGCTGCAGGTCTCCCTGCCGCTGGCGATGTACGCGTTGCTGCTGTCCACGGTGCCGGCCTTCGGCGCCGCCCTGTTCGCCGCGGGCCGGCGAGGGTACGGCGCCAATCTCGTGAGCGGCATGATCCAGCTGGGCCTGGCCGTGCCGAATTTCTGGCTGGGAATGCTGTTGGTGCTGCTCTTCGCCGTCGAGCTTCACTGGGTGTCCGCAGGCGGATTTCCCGGTTGGGACACGGGGTTCTGGCCGGCCGTCAAGGCGCTCACCCTGCCCGCGATTGCCTTGGCGATGCCGCAGGCCGCGATCCTGGCCCGGGTGCTGCGCGGCGCACTCATCGACGCGCTGCGCGAGGATTACATTCGCACCGCGCGCGCCAAGGGGGCGGGCGGACGGCAGCTGCTGTGGCGGCATGCCCTGCCCAATGCGATGGTGCCGGTGCTCACCATCTTGGGGATGCAATTCTCCTTCCTCCTGGCGGGCGGTGTGATCATCGAAAACGTCTTCTTTCTGCCGGGCCTGGGTCGATTGGTGTTTCAGGCCATCAGCCAGCGGGATCTGATCGTCGTTCAGAGCGTGGTGCTCCTCCTGGTATTTGCGGTGGTGATGGTGAGTTTCTTGGTGGAGCTCGCCTACGCGCTGGTCGATCCCCGCTTGCGGGCGACGCACGGCGCATGAACGCCGTCCCGCGAATTTCAAGCTTGATCGCCGGCGCCCTCATCACCGGGGCGTTTGTCGCCGCCGCGCTGATCGCACCGTACTGGACCCCGTTCGACCCCCGGGCGATTGCCATCGTCGACAAGCTTCAGGCGCCCAACGCACACCACTGGTTCGGCACCGATCAGCTGGGCCGCGACGTGCTCTCGATGATCATGGCGGGCGCCCGAACTTCCGTTGGCGTGGCGGCGCTGTCGGTGCTCATTGGGCTGTTGGGCGTGCCGCTGGGGTTGCTCGCCGCCGCACGCCGCGGAACGATCGATGAGCTCGTGACGCGGGGGAACGATGTGGTGTTCGCATTCCCGGCTTTGCTCCTCGCGATTCTCTTGACGGCCGTGTTTGGCCCCGGCGCGATCAACGCCATCATCGCCATCGGCATCTTCAACATACCCGTGTTTGCGCGCGTGACCCGGGCCGGCGCACTGCAGCTTTGGACACGCGACTACGCATCGGCCGCGCGGGTGGCGGGCAAGGGATCTTGGAGGATCTCCTGCGAGCACATCTTGCCGAACCTGGCAGGGCTGCTCATCGTTCAGGGCACCCTGCAATTTTCCTTGGGCGTGATCGCCGAGGCGGGCCTGTCCTATGTGGGCTTGAGCGCGCAACCGCCGACCCCCAGCTGGGGCCGCATGCTGAACGAGGCGCAAACCTTGACGGCACTTGCGCCGTTCCTGGCGCTCTTTCCCGGCTTGGCGATCCTGCTGTTCGTGCTGGGGTTGAATCTGCTCGGCGAGGGCATTCGCCGCCGAACCGAGCCGACTTCATGACGGCGCCGCTGCTGCAGATCGAGGATCTTGGCGTTGCCATCGGCCCGACGCGCATCATCAAGAACCTGTCGCTCGACGTGCACGCCGGGGAAATTCTCGGGCTGGCGGGGGCTTCCGGATCCGGAAAATCCATGACCGCGCTCGCCATCATGCAACTGCTGCCGCCGGCGGCGACGGCCACCGGGACGGTGCGCCTCAAGGGCGCGACCCTCACCGGCTCGAGCGATGCCAGGATGCAGCAGATTCGCGGCCGCGACCTCGGCATGGTGTTTCAAGAACCGATGACGGCCTTGAATCCCCTGATGCGTATCGGCGCTCAAGTGGCGGAAACGCTGCGCTTGCATCGTGCCGTATCCGCATCGGAGGCGCGTCACGCGGCGCGCGAGGCGCTGGATCTGGTGGGATTGACCGGCGAGGCAGGCGCGCTCGACCGATTTCCTTACGAGCTGTCCGGCGGCCAGCGGCAGCGCGTGGCGATCGCCATGGCGGTGGTGATGGCGCCGCCGCTGCTCATCGCGGATGAACCGACCACCGCCTTGGATGTCATCGCACAGGCGCAAGTCCTGTCGGTTCTGCAGAAGCTCGTTCTCACCCGCAACATGGGCTTGGTTTTGATCACCCACGATCTGGCCGTCATGGCGCGGCTCGCCGATCGCGTCGCGGTCATGCACCAGGGCGAGATCGTCGAGCAGGGTTTGACCACGGAAGTACTGCTGCGGCCGCGCGAGCCCTACACGGCGTCACTGGTGGCGGCCGCTTCCCTCAGCCCGAAAGGCGTGACGCGGCCCCCGAGCGGCGCGGCGGTGTTGCAGGTGTGCGGCATCACGCACGAATACCCGCGCAAGCGCCGATCGCTGTGGCATGCGGCACCACCGCTGCGCGCGGTCGATGGCGTTTCCCTGTCCATCCATGCCGGCGAGACCGTGGGCTTGGTGGGAGAGTCTGGTGCCGGCAAGTCGAGCCTGCTGAAGGTGATTCTCGCGCTGGAGCGTGCGCAGTCCGGCCAGGTGCGCCTGCTGGGTGAAGAATTCTCGAGCGCCAAGGGCGCCGATCGGTACCGCCTGCGCCGCGCCATTCAAGCGGTATTCCAGGACCCCTACGGCAGCTTCGATCCACGGTGGACGGTCGAACGCTTGATCGGCGAGCCGTTCTTTCTCTCGAGCACGCCGCCCTCGTTGCCTGCACGCCGGCGCCGGGTGGCCGAGGTTCTGGAACAGGTGGGCCTGGCGGCGGCCGACGCGAAGCGCCTGCCGCAGGAATTTTCAGGCGGCGGGCGCCAGCGAATTGCGATCGCTCGCGCGCTGATCACGGAGCCTGCCGTCATTGCGTTTGATGAAGCGGTTTCGGCTCTCGATGTCCTGCTGCGCGAGCAAATCCTGAAGCTTCTGGCGGAGCTGGCGGCACGGCTGAACGTCGCGTACCTGTTCGTGTCGCACGATCTGCACGTGATTAGAGCCCTCGCCGATCGCATTTATGTCATGCAAAATGGGCGCATCGTGGAGGAGGGGCCGACCGAAACCTTATTTGGCTCGCCGCGTCACGCCTATACCCAGGCGCTGATCGCCGCCACACCGAAGCTGCAGGTGAAGTAAGTGTCCGCTCCCCGCCTCATGACTGCCCGGCTGATTCGATTGAATGCAAAAGCGCACGTCCGGCTGCGCAGGCGAATACTCGCGGCGGCGGCCTTGGGCGTGATGATGACGCTCGCGTACACGCAGCGCGAAAGTGTTGCGCAGGCCATCGATTGGCTGCGATCGCATGGGTATGTGTGGGGCGGCATCGCCGCACTGGCGAGCGCAATCCAAGTGGCGAGGCACCGCGCGCTGAAACGGGCGGAATACTCAAGATCGTGGCTGGCCTGCGTGCCGGTGCGCCGGTCGGCGGCGCGTTGGGAGTCGCTGATCATCGAGACGCTTCCGGTGACGGCGGCATTTGGCGCGATCACCCTCTTGGTCTCGAGTTGCGGGCTCGTGCTGGCGTGGGTGCACGCCGGACGCAGCGGCGCGCTATTGACCGTCTGGGCGATCTTGGGTGCGGCCGTGGCGCTGGGCGTTCTGGTCGGCTACGCGGTGCCGGCGCCGAAGCCGGTCAATTTGCCGCCCGGTTCGCGATACGTCCCGCACGGAAAAACGCAGCGCGCCGCGAAGATTCGCCCGTCGCTCACGGCCTTGGGCGCATGGCCGGTTCGCCAGATGTTCGCGTGGGCGCAGCCGAAAATGGTGGCCCGCGCGACGATCCCCATCCTCGTCATGATGCCGATGGGCACGACGGCGGCCGCAGCCCTGGGTGCGATTGGCGTGTTCGCCATGGCCGGCATGATGCTGCTGTTGTGTCTGGCGGCGGTCGCGGCGAGCCGCGCGGTTCGGCGGTGGATCGCGCCGTTGCCGGTGCACGCCCACGCGCTCACGCGCGTTTTTTTGCTGCCCACCTTCGCGGTCATGGCCGCTGCGAGCGCCGTTGAGGCCTCGCTGTTGATGGCGCTCGGGCTATCTTTTCGGATGTCCGCGGCCGTGGGGTTGGTGACCGCGGTCATCGGGTGCCTGGCGGCTTTCAGCGGCGCTCGATTCCGGGATGAGCGGCCGTGGGGCATGCCGTGAGCGGCACGGTTCTGGCCATCCGCGGGCTGCGCGCCGGCTATGGAGCGCGCACGGTATTGGAAAATATTTCCATCACGCTCATGGCCGGAGATTGGTTCGTGCTCCTGGGCCCCAACGGCTGCGGCAAGAGCACGCTGCTCGATTGCGTCGTCAGCCGCCTGAAGCCGTCGGGCGGTGAGATATGCATTGCCGGGCATTCGCTGGCAAAGAATGCCTACGAGGCAAAACTTCAACTCGGGTATGGCTGCGCGCCCGATGCCTTGCCGGCACTGCTGACGTCACGCCAATGCCTGGAGGTGCATGCCGGCGCCAAGGGACTGGCCGCGATCAGCGATGATCTCTGGGAACTGGCGGAGGGGCTGCGATTCACACCGTATTTGGAAGCATTCGTCGATACGCTCTCGCTCGGCACCCGCCAGAAACTTGCGGTGCTGTTGGCGCTGGTGGGCGACCCGCTGCTGATCGTCCTGGACGAGGCGTTCAATGGGCTCGATCCGGCGAGCGCCTTGGTGCTCAAGCGCCATCTACGGGCCCGCATCGAACGGCGCGGAGGCGCGCTGCTGTTGGCCACCCATTCATTGGACATCGTGGAGCACTATGCGGACCGCGCGGCCGTCTTGATCGACGGCAAGCTCGAGCATGAATGGGCCAGGGACGAACTGCAGCGACTGCGCGCCAATCGCACCGATTTCGAAGCCGCGCTGACCGAGGCGATCGGTGAGACTCGAGGCTAAGAGCCTGTCGGCTCGCGGCTGAAATGCACCGCGCGGGCGATGGCGCGCGCCGACTTTGAGGGGAGCCTAGCGCGGCTGCGCGGCAATGACTGCCAGACCTTGCAACACCAGGTCGGGCACGATTTCGCCGCGGGCGCGCATCGTGCCGGAAATCAAATTGGCGTCGCCGCCGGTGATGAACAATTTGGGCGCGGCACCCGCGCTTTGCCCGATGACCTCGGCGGCGCGATCCGCCATGCCGGCCAGCGCGAACACCGCACCGCGAGACACGGCGGCAATGGTGTTATTGGCCAGAACGCCGGCCAGGGAGGGGGTGCTGTTGAACGCCGCCTGGGCGATGTCGCTGGTATTGCCCATCAACGCCTCGCGCATCAGGTGAATGCCGGGGGCGATCAAGCCGCCGAGATGCTGGCCCTGGGAATCCACGCTGTCGACTTTGACCGCCGTGCCCGCATCCACCACGCAAAGCGCCGTTCGTGCACGGGTCCATGCCCCGATGAGCGCCAGCCAGCGATCCGCCCCCAGAAGCGTCGGATCCAGATAACCGCTGGTCAGGCCGTGATACTCGCGGGCCGCGGTGATGAATTCGACATTCACGTGAAATTTCTTTTTCGCCAGGCGGGTGAGCGTTTTCGCCATGACCGGTCCGGCCACATTCGAGACCAATACCCGGCTGGGCTTTTGTCCCGATTCGAACAGGGCCGCCGTCCAGATACCCGGCTTGGCTTCGCGGTGGACGACGGCCTGTTGATCGGAGAGTCCGGTGCTGGTGAGCCAGGCCCATTTCAGGCGCGTGTTGCCGACATCAATGACCAAGATCATGAGTAATTCATCGCCCTAAGTGTCGTCGAACACGTCGCTGAGCAGTCAAGGATAGCATCGTGGCCGGGAATCTTAGCGGTTTAGCCGCTAAACTGGGCTTGGGATGCCAGCCAGCGAGCGCCTATGCCTGATTTGAAGAATGCCGTTCGAGACGTGCCCGATTTTCCCCGGCCGGGGATCTTGTTCCGTGATATTGCGCCGTTGCTGCGGGATCGCTTCGAGGACACCCTGCGCGCTCTGGACGCGCTGCTCAGCGATGAAGAATGGGATGAGATCGACGCGTTGGCCGGCGTGGAGTCGCGGGGCTTCATCCTGGGGGCTGCATTGGCGACGCGTCGACGCAAAGGATTCGTGTTGGTACGCAAACAAGGCAAGCTGCCGCCGCCGGTCGTCGATGTGGCTTACGATCTGGAATACGGGTCGGGTGTGTTGGAGATGCAAAGGGGCAATGGCCGCCTCGTGCTGGTCGACGATGTGCTGGCGACCGGCGGAACGATGACCGCGGCCGCCGATTTGTGCGAGCGTGCCGGCTATCAGCTCAGGGCGCTGCTCGCCCTCATTGACCTGAAGATCGTGCCGGACTATGCCTGGCGGAATCAGCGGGTGCGGGCCTGCATCGAGTACTAGCCTGAGTACCCGCCTTGACCCCATGAATGACTTGCCGCGCATCCTCGTGGTCATGGCCCTGCGGCTGGAATCCTCGGGCGTGTTCGAGGCGGCCGGTATCCCGGTGCTCTACTGCGGTGTGGGCAAAGTCAATGCCGCCATCGCCCTGGCCAAGGCATTGTCCCGATACGCGCAGGCCGGCCGGGAGATGCCCTTGGTCGTGAATTTTGGTTCCGCGGGAAGCCGCCGCCATGCCTCGGGGACGCTCGTGGCCTGTCATGAGTTTGTCCAGCGCGACATGGATGTCCGGGGCTTGGGTTTCGCGCTGGGCGTCACGCCCTACGATGAGGCCCCCTCCCGCCTCACCTTCGAGCCGGTATTCCCTTTGCCCGCGGCGCTGTGCGGCAGCGGTGATTCGTTCGCCATCACCGAAGTCGACATGGATTGCGCCGTGGTCGATATGGAAGCCTACGCCCTGGCAAAAGTGTGCTGGCATGAAAACGCAAAGTTTGCCTGCGCAAAATACATCAGCGACGGCGCGGACACATCCGCTGCCGATGATTGGCAGAGCAATGCGCACCGGGCGGCAGATGATTTTCTGCAATTGTTTCGCGACCTCGAGCTGAAGGATAAAAAATGAAATATGGTGTTCGGTTGCTGGGTATGTTCGCCCTGGTCTGTTCTCACACGGTCGCGATTGCCGTCGCGGCGGGCGAGGCGGCCGGCGCACCGACCGTGATGCTCATCTCCGTGGATGGCATGAAGCCGGAGGCCATCATCGATGCGCAGCGCCATGGCCTCAAGGTACCGAACCTGCGGGCGTTCATGGCGGCCGGCGTCTATGCCACGGGCGTGCGCGGGGTTCTGCCCACCCTGACGTATCCCAGCCATACCACGCTGCTGACCGGCGCCTCGCCGGCCAAGCACGGTATCTATGGCAACACGACCTTTGATCCCTTGCTGCGCAATCAGCGTGGATGGTATTGGTATGCGGAAGACGTGAAGGTCCCGACGCTCTGGGATGCGGCCGCGGCGGCCCATCTTGAAACGGCCAACATCTATTGGCCGGTGAGTGTCGGTGCAAACATCACCTACAACCTTGCGCAAATCTGGCGCGCCGGCACCGACGATGATTTGAAGCTGCAGCGCGCCTTGAGCACACCGGGGTTGGAACAGGAACTCTCCGCGGGTCTTGCCCGCTACCCCGGAGGGATGCAGGAAACGGTTGCCGAGGATGAGATTCGGGCGCAGTTTGCGATCCGTCTATTGCGGACGAAACATCCCCGCTTCTTCACCGTGTACTTGACCGGACTCGACACGGAGGAACATTTGTCAGGTCCTTTCAGTCCGAAATCCAATGAAACGCTCGAACGCCTCGACGCCGTGGTGGGCTCTTTGCGGGCGGCCGCCGAACAGGACGCTCCGGGACGGGCCACGATTTGCGTCGTGTCCGATCACGGGTTTGCGCCGGTCGAGCATGACGTGAATCTGTACGCGGCGTTCCTGCAGGCCGGGCTGTTCAATGTGGACAAGGACAACAACGTCACGGCCTGGAAGGCAATGCTCTGGCCGGCCGGGGGCAGCGCGGCGGTGATGCTGGCCGATCCTGCCGATGCACCGGTGCGGGCGCAGGTCAAAGCGCTGCTCGACAAGCTGGCGAGTGACCCGGCGAATGGCATCGACCGCGTATTGACGCAGGAAGAAATTCAGCGAGGCCGAGGCTTTTCCGACGCCGCGTACTTGATCTCGTTGCGCAGCGGTTATGAGATGGGCTACAGCTTGACCCTGCCGCTGATCGCAAAGCCGGGCAACCTCGGCATGCATGGCTATCTGCCGGAACGCGCCGACATGCGCTCGGCGTTTTTCATCGTGGGCCCGCACATCACTAAAGCCAAATCCGTGGGCGAAATCGACATGAGGCAAATAGCCCCGACGATTGCGGACGTTCTGCACGTTCGGCTGGCCGGAGCGGAAATGGCGGGGATCGCGCTGAAATAGGCGTGGCCTACTATTGGACGTATACCGCTTACATTTAAAGATATATATCTATTAGTAGGCCGATCTGTTGTCTCGAACTAAGATCCCAGCGCCTCATTGAGTACGGCCGCCATGCGAAGGCCGGCCTTGAGCAATTGCGTGGCGGCATCTTTCCGGGCTTGGGCTTCATACCCGGCAGACAGCGCGATCGAGCCGCGGCGTCGGCAGGTGGGTAGAGAGGGCAGCGCATAGGCATCGTGTCGGCCGACCTCGAACGATTCCATCGCCCAGCTCGCAGCCGTGCCGCCCGACCAATTCTTCTTCTCGGTGCCGCTGAGGCGAGCGTCGAGGTTCTCGGCAATCTGCTCGGGCGAATCCCCCAGCGCTTCGACCACATCGACGTCCCAAAACGCATGTAGATTGGCCGCTCGTTCCCGCGGCCGCGACAGCCCGATGCAATTTCCGCCGCGGTCATGGTGATCGGCGGCGTGCAGCGGCTGATGCAGATCTCCGATGAAGTGAATCAGGAATTTGAGCGCCAGCAACCGTTCGGCGCGAGGTGTCGCGGCGCTCTTGAGTTCGGCGGCAAACTCATCGATCTTGTCGACGACACAGTCCTCGGTGGGTCCTGCGCCGGCGAGGGCACCACCCAAGGCGGGAAAATGAAAACAGGCGGCGGCCATATCCGGGCCATCGATCTCGATGTCGACAAAATGCCAGGCGGCGGTCTCCCGATGAGTGTTGCGGTACTTGTCCGCCCAGGTGGCACGGCTGGCAAAATCCGGTGCCGTGAGCGTGTCCGAATCGCCGGCCAGTAGGGCGTCGAGCGTAGTCCGCGCCTTGGGGGTTAGGTGACGGTACGCGATGAGGGCCGTGACCCTATGACCCAAGTCACCCCAGGCGTTGGCGTTTGCCGAAGCCAGCGCCGCGGCAGCGAACAAGAAGAGGCATGATTTTCGCAAATTACGCAATCCGAAGAGATCGGCTGAAATACGGCCCGGGGGGTGGCAAAAGCCGCTCCAGCACCCATTTCACCCTATCATACGGAGGTGGCCGTACGGGCAGGGGTGCGAGCGGATGGCCGAGAGGACGCTACGCCCGCCTGGTGGACGGGTTTTGCCGCCTCGGCGCCGTCAATTGCGGCAAAATCGCACGCCGACCCATGCCGGGTGGGTGGCGGCGGTCAGGGCCTATTTCTTGGGTCCGCGCAGAAGTTCAACGTAGGAGTGTGTCATGTCGATATCGAGCGGTGCGGTGGCGTTTTCCGAAGTTGCGCAAGTTGATCATGCGCCGCTGACGTTTCTTTACGAACACCCACAGTGGTTCGCGCAGATCTTCGCCGAGCTGGAGCGGCGCAAATTTCCTTTCGACAGGATATTCATTCCCGATCATTTTTATGATGTGGGCGCGCCGAAGCCGGCGTTCAAGGTTTTGTTCAATCGCATGAGCCCGTCGGCCAACAGCCGCCAGCACGGGTCCGGAATTTTCCATACCCTGGCTTATCTCGATCATCTGGAATTGCTGGGGGTGCGTGTTCTCAATGGGGCGAAGGCTTTTCGCTATGAGATATCCAAGGCCGGCCAGGCTTCGCTCTTGAGATCGCTGGGCTTGAAGTTCCTGCCTTCGCGGATCATTCACTCGCCGCACCAGGCCGCGGCCGCCGCCGAAGGCCTGCGCTACCCCATCATCGTCAAAGCCAATACCGGCGGCAGCGGCAAGGGCATCACGCGCTTCAACAACAAGGCCGAACTGGCCGCGGCGGTTGCCGCCGGTCAATTGGATCTGGGCAACGACAGCGTCGCGCTCGTCCAGGAATTCATTCCCGCGCGCGGCGGCTTCATCACTCGGGTGGAGACGATTGGTTTCAAACATATCTATGCCATCAAGGTGCACCTGACCGGCGAAACATTTGATTTGTGTCCGGCCGACATCTGTCAGACCTCGACCGGACAGAGCCTGGAGAATGCGTGCGTCGTCGAAGCCTCCAAAGCGGGTCTCAAGGTCGAAGGGTATGCGGCGCCGCCCAAGGTGATCCAGGATATCGAGCGCATCGTGCGCGCCGCCGGCATCGACGTCGGTGGCATCGAATACATCGTGGATGACCGGGACGGCCAGGTCTACTATTACGACATCAACGCGCTGTCGAACTTCGTCGCCGATGCGCCCCGGGTCATTGGTTTCAACCCGATCGAAAATCTTGCCGATTTTCTGCAGGATGAGGTGCGCCGTGCAGGCTAGAAAAAAAGGGATTCGCTACGGCTACTGGATGCCGGTATTCGGCGGGTGGCTGCGCAATGTCGATGATGAGCAGATGCAGGCCACCTGGCAGTACACCAGCAAGCTCGCGCAGCGCAGCGAACAGATCGGATTCGATCTTTCGCTCATTGCGGAACTCAACATGAACGATATCAAGGGCATCGATGCACCGAGCCTCGATGCCTGGTCGACCTCGGCGGCGCTTGCCGCGGTGACCAAGACGCTGGAATTGATGGTGGCGGTGCGGCCGACCTTTCATTTGCCTGCGCTTTTTGCCAAGCAGGCGGCGAATATCGACCATATCAGCGGCGGCCGTCTCGCGCTCAACGTGGTTTCCTCCTGGTGGGAGCAGGAAGCGCGCATGTACGGCGTGGACTTCGAGCGCCACGACGATCGCTACGGGCGAACCTCGGAATGGCTCGATGTGGTGAACGGCGCCTGGTCGCAGAAGAGCTACAGCCACACCGGAAAATATTACCAGACCCAAAATACCGTGCTCGAGCCGAAACCCGTCCGCTCGCCGCGGCCGCCGATCTATGCCGGGGGCGAATCGGAGGCTGCGAAAAACCTCATCGCGCAAAAATGCGATGCCTACGTCATGCATGGCGATTCGCCGGCTCATGTGGCAGCCAAGATTGCCGATATGAGCGAGCGCCGCGAAAAGTTCGGACTCGAGCGCATGCAGTTCGGGGTTGCGGGATACGCGTTTACCCGGGATTCCGAGAGCGAAGTGGCCAGGGAGATCGAGCGCATCACCGATGTGAAGCAAAATGCCAAAGGTTATGCGAACTACCAGCAGTGGCTGCAGGGAACGCAGCTCGAACAGAAGATGTCCATTCAGGAATATTCGGTGTCGAACCGCGGATTGCGCTCAGGATTGGTCGGCACGCCCGCGCAGGTGCAGGACCAGATCGGCAAGTTCGAAGAGGTGGGCGTCGATCTTCTGTTGCTGCAATTCAGTCCGCAACTGGAGGAAATGGAAAGATTCAGCGACAGCGTCATCCGTTAGCTGTGATCAACCGTAGCCAACCCTGCCGTACCCCTCAATCATGAATAGTTCAGGTTACGCCGGGGATTGACGTTGTCCGCGCGCCACTGTGAGCGGCCGCTGGCGGTGCGCTGCGGCGCCTTCGGCGACATGGTGTTGTTGACGGCGTTGATCCGCGTCCTGTACGCCGAATTTCGAGTCCCCGTGGACATCGTCACCTCGGGTCCGTGGAGCGAGCCGTTGCTGCGTGGACAGCCCGGCGTGGGGGAGATCTTCAGCATGCGCAGCCGCAAGACTCCCTACTGGCTGAGTCTGGATCAGCAGCGCGTGGTGCGGCGACTGCGCGCGCGGGGCTCGAGTCCCACCTGGTTTTGCGACGCTGATGGCGCCGCCAGGCCCATCCTCGACCGGTCGGGTATTTCGAGCCAATACATCGTCGATGTGAAGGATCACGGGTTATTGCCGGGTGAGCATGCCACCGAGCAATGGCGCCGCCTGGCGCAAATCATGCCGCAGAGGCAGATCCTGCCGCAGGGACAGATCCTGTCGCAGGGGCAGATCCTGCCGCGGGGACAGATCCTGTCGCAGGGACAGATCCTGTCGCAGGGACAGATTCTGCCACAGGGACAGATTCTGCCGCGGGGACAGATTCTGTCGCAGGGACAGGCCGAGCCGCCGGTGCGGGTCGGTGCGCGCGCCGACATCGAGGCGATCGCTCCGGGCTGCTACCTCGAGGTGCCGCAGAGCCGTCGCATCGAGCTGACTGCATGGCTTACGGCACGAGGCCTTGCCGACCGGCCGTTGATACTGGTGCAGATCGGCAATAAACGCACCATGCGCCGGGGCCTGCGCCGCATGGCGGTCAACAACAAGTACTGGCCCCTCGAGCGCTGGTCGGAAGTCTTGCGATACTTACGGCAGCAGCATCCCCACCACGCCATCCTGCTGCTCGGCACCGGCCCCGAATTTCAGCTCAATCGGCAGCTTGAAGCGCTGGCCGCCGTTCCCGGAGTGCATAACGTGGCGAACGATCTGCCGATTCACCGCTTGATCGCGCTGTTGGATCGCGCGGCGGGTCTGCTGACGGTTGATTCAGGCCCCGCGCACGCCGCGGCGGCCGTCGGCTGTCCGCAGGTCGTGCTGTTCGGCAAGGCACTGCCCTCGTTGTACCGGCCCTGGGGCACGGCGGGCGCCGACGTGCAACTGCTGCGCGGCGAGATGGGCGGAGAGCCCAGCATGCTCGGCATCGACACGGGCAGCGTGATCGCCGCGTGGTCGAGACTTCAGCTGCGCGCCGTGGGTTCTTCCTAGTCCGGCGGTTGGCCGGCGGCCGACGCACGCAGCATGTCCTGCGTGACGAGCACCACGCCGCGCTTGGTCACGAAAAATCGTTTCGCGTCGGCGTCCAAGTCCTGCCCAATTTGCAGGCCGTCGGGAATCACGCAATTTTCATCGAGGATGCTGCGCGTAATCCGGCAATGCCGGCCGACGGTCACGCTCGGCAACAGCACTGAACTGTCGATTACGCTGGCCTCCTCGATGCGCACATCGTTCGAGAGCAGCGACTGCCGCACGTAGGCACCCGAGATGATGCAGCCGCCCGCCACCATGGAATTGATGGCCATGCCGCGCCGGCCTTCCTGGTCCAGCACGAACTTCGCCGGAGGTTGTTGCGGCTGATAGGTCCATATGGGCCATTGATGATCGTAGATGTTCAATTCGGGGTTGAGGGACACGAGTTCCATGTTCGCTTCGTACAGAGCGTCGACATTCCCCACATCGCGCCAGTAATTTTGGGCACGCGTCTCGACATCGTGAAAGGGGTAGGCGAAAACCCGGAGGCGCGGAATGGCCGGGGGAATGATATTGCGGCCGAAGTCGTGATTGGTGGTCTCGCTGGCCGCATCCTCGGTCAGCAGTTTCTCGAGCCGGTCCATGGTGATCACGTAGATGCCCATCGAGGCGCGCGCGAAATTTTCATGGCCGATGATGGGATCGGGATTCTGCGGCTTCTCGGCGAATTTCAGCACGCGATTCGTGTCGTCGGTGGTCATGATGCCGAATTCATTCGCGCGCTCGATCGGCACATCGACGACGCCGACGGTAATGTCGGCCTCGCACTGCTCGTGATACGCGATCATCGGACCGTAGTCCATTTTATAGATATGGTCGCCCGCCAAGATCAACACATGCGTCGGATTGTGCGAGCGGATGAATTCGAGGTTTTGGTACACCGAATCGGCCGTACCGCGGTACCAATGCGTGCCGATCTGCTGTTGCGCAGGGATCAATTCGACGAACTCGCCCAGTTCTCCGCGCAGATAGCTCCAACCGCGTTGAATGTGCTGGATCAGCGATTGGGATTTGTACTGGGTCAGCACGGCGATCTGGCGGATCCCGGAATTGACGCAATTCGACAGCACGAAATCGATGATCCGGAATTTTCCGCCGAAAGGCGTCGCCGGTTTGCAGCGATGTTGAGTGAGCGCCTTGAGACGCTCGCCGCGGCCGCCGGCCATGATGACCGCCAGGGTTCCGCTGGTTAAACGGCTGACGTAGCGTCCGGTATTGTTACGGGCAGCGTGTCGCATGAGCCTCAAGCCTGACACACTCGGCAAACAAGCACCAGGTTTCTCGCGGCACCGTTCAGGCCTTGTTAGACTGCCGTCATGTCGGCGTTGAAGCTGTGTATAGTGAGTTCGGAGATCGTGCCGTACGCGAAGACCGGCGGGCTGGCCGACGTCGCCGGGGCGCTCGTGCGCAATGTCAGCGCCTTGGGCCATGACGTCCGCGCTTTCATGCCGCTATATCCCATCGTACGGCGCAACCACCCCGACCTTCAGCCCGTCCTCGGCGCCCAGCGAGTCGCCTTGGGTGTGGGCGACACCGAGTACCGGTTCTCGCTGCTCACCTCGGCCTTCCCGGGCAGCGACGCGCCCGTCTATTTTGTCGATTGTCCGGCATTGTTCGATCGCGCCGACCTATACACGAACGATCCCGATGAACATCGCCGGTTCCTGCTCTTTACCCGCGCCACCCTCGAGGGCTGCCGGCGCTTAGGGTTTGCCCCCCACGTTTTTCATTGCAATGACTGGCATACCGCGTTTCTGCCGCTGTACTTGCGGACTTTGTACGCGTCGGATTCGCTTCTGGCGCGCGCCAAATCTCTGCTGACGATCCACAACATCGGCTATCAGGGCGTGATGTCGAGCGCGGCCGCTGCCGATTTGGGCTTGGGCTCGGCGTGGGCGCTGCTCGACCAGGGCGATATCGGGCACGGCGTGATCAACGCGCTGAAAACCGGGATCAAACATGCGCACCGGGTCAGCACGGTCAGCCCGACCTATGCGCGGGAGATCTGCGAGACGTCGCTCGGCATGGGATTGGAGGCGACCCTGCGCGAACGCGCGGATCGCCCGGCGGGAATATTGAACGGTGTCGACTATCAGGAGTGGGACCCGCGGCACGACCCGTACTTGAATGCGCATTTCACCCCCCAGGACTTGCGCGGCAAGCTCATCAACAAGGAAATGCTGACGGCGACGGTCGGACTGAAAATGCCGACATCCCGGCCGCTCATCGGCATGGTCACGCGGCTGGCCGAACAGAAGGGGATCGATCTGTTGATCGATGCCCTGCCGGGTCTGCTGCAAGCGCGCGATTTCGGCCTGGTGGTCTTGGGCAGCGGGGATCCAAAGTACGCCGCGTTCTTCGAAGAACTGGCGCAGCGCTTTGCCGGCCGTGTGAGCTATCGCGCCGGGTTCGATGAACCGCTCGCACACCTCATCGAGGCGGGCAGCGATATCTTTCTGATGCCCTCGCGCTATGAGCCCTGCGGCCTGAATCAAATGTACAGCCTGCGTTACGGTACGGTCCCCGTGGTGCGCAACACCGGCGGACTCGCCGATTCCGTGCAGCACTTCGATCCTAGCACCGGCCGCGGTACCGGCTGCATCTTCAACGACTATGACGCGCCGGCCGTGCGCTGGGCGATCAACACCGTGCTCGATTGGTACGCGGACCCGCGCATTTGGGCACCGCTTCAGCAAAATGCGATGGCGAAGGATTTTTCCTGGGCTCGACAAGTCAAGGAATACGATGCGCTCTACCGGGGTTTGGCCGGCTGAGATTCATGAAGAACGGTGCACGTCGCGAGGAGAGCCGGTGCCGGAGGACAAAAAAGTCGTCCTTCATGGATGATCCGGGCTAGGGGGTGACCTCGAGCAGGGCATAACGCCGGCCATTGGGCAGGGAATAGCTCTTTGCGATCCGAAAGCCCGCCCCAGCCCAAGCGGGCGGCACACCCATCTCCGGCGCGCGCCGGCGCCACGGCAGTCGGGGTGATTGGGCGGGCAACAGGACCAGGAAACGGCTGTCGGGCGCGGCGGCCGCCATGGCATGGATGCGGCCGATGCCGGCGATATCGAGCGGCCCCGTGATCCTGTCAACGGACTGCCGCGCATACATATCGATCATGGCGCGGGTGGTTTCATCCGGCGCCAGCAAAATGAGCGGCTTTCCCGCCGCATCCGCGGCAACCTCACGGCTGATCTTCGCCAAGTCCTGCCAACGGTCCACTTGCGTGTATACCTGGGACGCGGGCCCTATGAGCAGCGCGCAATAGGCAAGCAACAGCGCCCATTGTGCATGCACCGGCTGGTCGCGCGCCGCCGCCCACGCCCGCAGGGCCAACACCGCGGCGGCGAGCAGACCGATTGCTGAGATGGCGATGTACGGTACAGGCTTGGCGCTGCTCCCGGAATCGCCCGCGATGACGATCAGCGCCGCGACAAACAGCGCGACGCCCAGCAGCAACATCGCAGCCGTGGCCCGCAGTGCACGAACGTCCCAGCGATCGGGACCGGGAAGGATTTCCCGAGCCCACCAGGCGAGGAGCAATGCAAATCCCGGAAGCGCCGGCGCCAGGTAGATATTGCGGGCCGTGGCGGCGAAGGAAAGAAGCAGCAACGGCGGCAGCGAGGCGGCAAGTGCGAAGCGGACGGCGCGCTGATCTCGAAGGGCGCGCCGCTGGCGCCACGCACGACGCGCGGCGGCAATGACCAGCAAGGTCCAGGGAAACAAGTACACGGGGAGTTCGATCAGATACTTGCCCGGCGTATTGCGGTGGGCCGCGGCGTATTGCAGGTCCGGCGGCGCGTCGACCGGTGCGAACCGGCCGACGAGGTTGTTCCAAAAGAAAATTCTCAAATGTTCCGCGCCATCGCTGCCCCGGTACACGAACCACACCCAGGTGAGAATCATCGCCGCCTGAATCAGCAACCCGATATACAGTTCCCAGCGGAGCAGTTCGCGCCAGCGCTTTTCCCAAATACAGAGGGTGAGGAGGGCCATCGCGGGCACCATCCAGGCGACGGCGCTCTTGCTCAAAAACCCCAGTCCCAATGCGGTGTGCATCAAGAGATAGCCGCGCAGACGCTGCGCACGGGTCGTGGCGTAGAACCCGATGTAGGCGCCGAGCAGTGCCACCGACACGGCGGCGAGCAACGGCGCGTCGGTCGCCAGCCAGATGGCGACCTGGTATGAGAGCAAGAACGTGCTGATCGCTGCCGCCCCCACCAGCCCGGCGAACCGGCCGGCGCTGCGCGAAGCCAGCAAACCGACACCGAGCGCCGTGATGAAGGCATAAAGCAAATTGGGCAGACGCGCGGCCCACGCTTGCGCGCTGAACCATCTGATGGGAATGGCGGCCAGCCAATAGGTCAGAGGCGGCTTTTCACAGAAGGCTTCACCGGCCAATAACGGCACCGCCTCGTCGGCCTGCCAGCTCATCCGCCAGGCGATGTCCGCTTCGCGCGGCTCGTCCGGGGTCCAGTAGCCGCGGGCAAACATGCCTGCGCACCAGGCCAGCAGCAACGCACTGCCCAGCCCCAGCAGGGTGCGTCGAGTTTTCAGCGGTCCGAATTGCATTTGCTGACTATACTTCACGCGGGCCCTTGCCCCGATGGTGCGCTCCATTCAAAGTAGCCGCTTTCCCAAGAGCATCGGATGGTGATGTGATTGAGCAATTTTGCGATTGGCTGTCGAGGACGGGCATCAGCGTGGCGTTCCAGTCGACAAACTGGTTCGTCCCGCTGGTGCAAACGGTCCATATTATCGCCATTGCGATTCTGCTGACCACCGTCTACGTCATCAGTTTTCGTCTCATCGGAATCACCCGGGGCGCGCAGCCCCTGGCGAGTCTCGCCGCCCGCTCGGCACCCTGGGTCTGGACGGCACTGTCCGTGCTGCTCGTCAGCGGCATCCTGCTCACCGTCACGGAACCCGCGCGCGAGCTGCTCAATTGGGTATTTCGCATAAAAATGCTCATGGTGTTCCTGCTCGCCGTCATCCTGTGGATCGTTCAGTCGCGCACGCGCCGCAATCCGCAGTACTGGACCGAGTCGCCGATGCGCCGCCGCGCGGCCCGCGCCATCGGAATCGTCTTCATCATCGTCGGCGCCGGCATCGTGACCGCCGGACGTTGGATAGCCTATGTGTAAGCTATGAGCATGGCCATGGAACAAGCCCTTACCTGGCTACAAAACTTGAAGTTTCCGACCGAGATTCGCGAATCCGATTGGCTGTTTCCGACCATCGAAACGGTGCATGTGTTTGCGCTGGTGCTGGTCGTCGGGTCGATCATGACCGTGGACCTGCGCCTCCTGGGGTTTGCCCATCGCGAACGCCCATTCAGTGAGCTGGCGGGTGAAATGCTGCCCTGGACCTGGGTGGCCTTTTTGGTGGCGGCGAGCGCGGGCCTCCTGATGTTTTCATCCAAGGCGCTCATCTACTACGGCAATATTCCTTTCCGGCTGAAGATGTGCTGCCTGCTGCTCGCCGGGATCAACATGATGGTGTTTCACCGGTTGGGAACCCGCCATCTCGCGGCATGGGACCGGCACGAGCCGCCCAGGCTGGCCAAATTTGCGGGCGGCGCCTCGCTGCTGCTGTGGGCCGGGATTGTCGCGGCAGGACGCTGGATAGGCTTTACGACTTGATCGTTCGATGCGGTGCGCACCTCGAGCCAAACTAAATGCGCTTCACTATCGTCATCATCCTGGCGTTCTTGATCGGCGCGGCTGTCCTCGCCGAGACCAGCCGGGCCGAACGAAGACTGCTGCGCGCGGACCCCGATGCTTTGGCCGCAGATCCTGCGTTGCTGCGGTTTGCGGTTCGCCGCGGGCAGCCGCTGTTCATGATTCATTGTGCCGCATGCCATGGCGTTTCGGGCGCCGGAGATCCGGTCAAGGGCGTGCCGGACCTGACCGATGGCGATTGGTTGTATGGCAGCGGACGCGTGGCGGACATCGAACACATCATCGAGTACGGAATTCGATCCCGCCATCCGAAGACATGGAGCCTGGCCATCATGCCGGCCTATGGGCGGCCACATCCGAGTCCGGGCGATTCGAACATTCAGCCGCTGGCCCCCGGCCAGATCAGCGATCTGATCGAGTTTCTGTTTCGGCAGCAAGGCCGCAAAGCGGATGCCGCCGCAGCGTCGCGAGGCGCGGTATTGTACGGCGGCGATGCCGGCTGCTATGACTGCCATGCCCACGATGCCAAAGGGGACGCCGCGATCGGTGCGCCGAACTTGACCGATGCCGTGACGCTCTACGGTGACGGCAGCCGCGAGGCGCTTTTTCTGTCGATCGCCCAGGGCCGCCAAGGCATGTGCCCGGCCTGGATCATGACAATGAGCGCGGCCGGCATCCGCGAAACCGCTGTCTACGTCTACTCGATCTCGCACCGCGTTGAAGTGCCCAATGCCGACTGATCATGAGCGGGCAACGGCAGGATCTTGGCGAGATCCGACCCAGGTGAGCCGCCGGCGCTCGTTCGTGCTGATGACGATGGGAGCGCTCATCGGTTTAGGGTTGGCCGGATATTCACTGTTCACCGCGCGCGGCGTCACGACGCTGTCGGTTCCGGCCGAGGATGTGGCGCTGGTGAATCAGCAGCCGATTTCGCGCAGCGATTTCCTCGCCCTGCTGCAGACGCTTTACGACGTCGACCTGAGCCATGCAACCCGCGAGCAGCGGCAAAAGGTCTTGAACGACATGATCCGCGAAGAACTGTTCGTGCAGCGGGGCAAAGAGCTGGACCTGGCGTCCGTCGATCCGGAGGTGCGCAGCGCGCTGGTCAACGCGGTGGAGCTGGAAATTGCTGAAAGTGCCATCACCGCCCAGCCCAGCGAGGCGGCCTTGCGTGAGTTCTACGCGCAGCACCCCGAGCGTTACGTCAGCGAGGGCATCATGAATGTCCGGGATTTGGTATTCCCCGCGGACGAGCTTCGCGATCTCGCGGTCGGTCCCGAAGCGCTGAGAGCGGCGGTCACGGCGCCGGAAACGCTGACGCGTCTGCATGGGCGCGACTCAGGCAAAACCCGCGGCGATGAATTCTATTTTGCCGCGCAGATTCATCTCGGCGATCGGCTTTTCGCAAGTGCCCGCGAATTGCCGGAGGGTGCGGCGTCTTCACCCATCGCCTCGAGCGACGGCATCCATGTGCTCTACATGGTCAGAAACACGCGGCCGGTGCGCCTCGACTTCACCCAGGCATATCCTCAGGTGCTGACCGATTATCGGAATCAGGCGATCGCGCGGTTGAAGGCCGGCGACGAGTCATTCCTGCGCAAACGCGCCAATGTGCGCGTCGCGGACGACCTGCGTTGAGACCCGCCGCGATCTTCTGTCTGGTCCTCGCGGCGGCAGCCATGCCGTGCATCGCCGAGGGCCACACGCGAAGTCAGTCGCATTCAGTCTGGGAAATCAACGGCCGATCGGTCGATGTGATCGTCACGATTCCCGACATCGAAGCCAATCGGCTCGGCGGCGACGCGGCCCCCGTCTCATCTGCGCGATTGAGCGACTACCTGGCCGAAAAAACCTACGCCCTTGCGGACGGAAAGCGCTGTGCGCTCATCCCCCCGGTGCAGCCGCTGTCGGCGCTCCCAGGATTTCGCAAATTCGATTTTACCTTCAGGTGCGATTCAGCCGCCAATTTGCAGATTCACTCCGGTGCCTTTTTCGATCTGGTCCCCAGCCACACGAACTTCGCGCAAGTGCAAAATGGCCAATCCGGGGAATTCACCGAACAGCTGATCACCCGTGAACATCAGACGATCGAGGTCACCGGCGGCGCCGGCAGCCGTCTGAAAAACGCGAGTTTCTTCGAATTCATACGCATGGGAATGATGCACATCTTCAGCGGTGTGGATCATATGTCGTTTCTCTTGGGATTGGTGCTGATATCCCGGCGTCTGCGGGATCTGGTCTTCGTCGTGACCGGATTTACGATAGGCCACAGCTTGACGCTCGCGCTGGCGGTCACGGGGGTCTTGAGGCCGCACGCCGAGTATATCGATGCTTTGGTCGCCCTCACCATCGCGCTCATCGGCGCGGAGAATATCGTCGTTCAGACGCACCGACCCAGGATGGTCGCGCTGGGTGCCGCCTTGGTTTTGGGCCTCATGGCCCTGTTTCAACTGCTGGGGTTTGGCGGCTTGCCGAGCTTGCTGCTGCTCGGCGCGGGATTGTTCGCGGCAAATTATCTGCTCATCTCCGGTAATATCCGCGATGCAGGTCGATTGCGTGTGCTCATTACGCTGGTGTTCGGCTTGATCCATGGTTTTGGCTTTGCCGCGGACTTGCTGGAGATGCAGCTGCCCACGGAGCGGCTGGCCGCGTTGCTGGTCGGCTTCAACCTGGGGGTTGAAATCGGCCAAGTGGTGCTGGTCATCGGCGCGACAATGCTGGTCTTGGCCTTGCGAAAACTGCACCTCGCACTGCCTCGACCCGTCGTCGTCGACGTCGCTTCGGCATTTCTCGTGGGGCTGGGAGTGTTCTGGTTCGTCAGCAGGAGCTACGCTTAACGGCGATACACGCATGCGAATTGAATCACCGGTTGCGCAAGACAGCACCGCAACCAACAAGGAGAGCACTGTGACACAGCATATTTTGGTGGAGAAGTCCGAAAAGCTCCTGGTTCTCACGTTGAACCGCCCGGACAAGAAGAACGCTCTGACCCGCGCCATGTACGCCACGCTGGCGGCGGAAATCACGAATGCCGATGCGGATCCGAACATCCGCTGCATTTTGATCAAGGCCAACGGCGACATGTTCACCGCGGGAAACGATCTTTCGGACTTTGCCGCCATCAGCAACGCCACCGGCGCGCCCAAGCCCGAGGACGACAATCCGCTGCTGCCCGCGCTGGCGCGTTCCCGCACGCCGATTGTCGCGGCGGTCAACGGCCGCGCGGTGGCGGTCGGCGTCACCATGCTGCTTCACTGCGACATGGTCTACCTGGCGGACGATGCGCTGCTCATCGCGCCCTTCGTCAATCTGGCGCTGGTCCCCGAAGCGGGCTCGAGCCTGTTGATGCCGTTGCGCATCGGCCATGTCCGCGCATTTGAGATGTTCGTGCTGGGTGAGCCAGTGAACGCGGAAAAGGCGGTCAGCTGGGGAATGGCGAATCGTGCCGTACCCCCGGCCGAGCTGCATGCGGCCGCGCGTGCGGCCGCCCTCGCCATCGCCGCTCGCGCACCGGCGGCGGTCGTCGCGACGAAATCTCTGATGCGGGACCAGTCGGTCATGCTGGCACGAATGAGCGAGGAGACCGGGCATTTCTTGCGCCAACTGAAGTCCGCGGAGTTCAAGGAGACCTTGACCGCATTTTCAGAGCGGCGCGCCCCGGATTTCAGCAAGTTCGGCTGAATCTTGAACGCGACCACCGCCTGCAGCCCGCGGCAACGCTGTCGGGCGGCGAACTTGCGGCGATGCCGGCGCGGGCATTGGTCGCCAATCCCCCTTCAGGCCGCGCGACTCATCGCGGTGGTCCGGTCACGGTCGTGAACGTCGCGGTGATCAGCAGGATCAGCGCGCCGACGACCATTTCTGCCTGAACCGCGCGTCGAAATTGAACGAAGGCCCCGGCCTGCCCACGCAGCAGCCTCGGGGTCAGGTACAACTTGTTCACGGCGGCAATGCCCAACAGTGCCGCAACCATGAGCAGCTTGATGGCCATCATTCGGCCGTAATCGCTGCCCCAGAACGGCGCGGCGTGGCCGATCAGAGTCCACAGTAGAATTGCCCCGGCGCCCAACAATAGGGTCACGACACCGAGCGCCCATTGACCGAAACGCGCGGCCACCGCCGCGATTTGCGGCTCGTTGCGGTCGCGGGCAGTGATCAACAGCGGCGCCAACGCGCCCAGCCAAAACGCCGCGCACAGCAGGTGCAGGCACAAAAGCGCGCTGGGCGCGATGCTCGGCCACAGTGCGTGTACATGGCCGATGCCGGCGAAGGACATCGCCGCCAGCGCGGCGCCCGCCAGGGCCGGCAGCTGAAAGCGTGGACTCGGGCGCAGCGCCAATGCGGCCAGCGCCAATCCCGCCATTCGTATGCCGGTGGCGAGGCCTTCGCCCGCACCCAAAATCATCCGAGTAAATGTCATGTCGAACATGCCGGCGAGATCGCCGCTCATCGTGGCGGCGGTGAGCAGGATTCTCGCGCAGCTCGCGACGGCTGAGGCTAAGACCCAAGTGCCGATGAGGCGTCGAATGCGCGAGCGCTGCGGCTCTTGAAGCAGGCTGCCGCAATAGGCCAGGAAAAAAATCGCACCGGCCGCACCCAACGTGGCCGCGTACGTGATCGCCTTCGCACCGACGGCCGCCGCATCCCAGCCACTTAGGTCCAAGGATTGCGCCCCTTAAGCGTGAGCGTTCAGGTCTTGATCGAGAAAACGAAGGAACCCTTGGTCACATGCCCATCATCCGCAGCGACCGCGGTCCATTGCACCGTATAGCTTCCCGGCGCGAGCGCGGGCAGGGGAAACGTGAATGACGGGCCGGCTTTGGCGTTCTTGTCGACGGTAATGGGGATTTCCTTGCCGCCGCCGACCAATTTCAGCACCGCCACCTGGGCGGCCTCATTGAAGGTGAGGGTCAACGTTTTGGGCGCCTCGGTGAGCTGGGCGTCCTTGGCCGGCGAGGAACTTTGCAGTTTCGCATGCGCCATGCAGGGGCCGGCCAGAATCGCGCCGCTGAGGGCTGCCGCGAGGATCGCTTGTTTGAGCATAAATAATCCCGTCCTGTCAGATTAGATTCGCCGTGCAATATACTCTGTCAGTGATTTTATATGGTTATGGGTTGAGTTCGGCTTCCTACCGGGTGCGAATTGCCCTGGCCCTGAAGAATTTGCCCTACACGTCGATCAGCAAGAACTTGCGCGCCGGGGAGCATCGGCTATCGGAGTTTTTGCGCATCAATGTGCAGGGTTTCGTCCCGGCGTTGGGCCTGGATGATGGCGCCGTGCTCATCCAATCCGTGGCCATCATCGAATACTTGGACGAGATTTATCCGACCCCGCGCCTGCTCCCGGCCGAGCCCCTGGCGCGCGCCCGGGTCCGCGCCCTTGCGCAGGTGATCACCAGCGACATCCATCCGCTCAACAATTTGCGGGTGCTGAAGTATCTCGAAGACAAATTGGCTTTGAACCGGGAAGCTCGCGACCTCTGGTACCGGCATTGGGTGGAAGCGGGGTTCGACGCCCTCGAGCGATGGCTGGTGCGGGACGGCGCGGCGGGGCGTTTCTGCCATGGCGACGCCCCGACTTTGGCCGATATCTGTCTGGTGCCGCAGGTGTTCAATGCACGGCGCTTCGCGGTCGATATGAATCCTTACCCGAGGATTCTGGCGATCGACGCGGCCTGCCGGGAACTGCCCGAGTTTCAGACGACGGCGCCGCAGTGAACCGGAACGGAGGCACGGCATCTTTGTCCTGAAAGTGTCAATACGCATGTATTGACAAATGCATATCAATGGCGGATGCTCGTTGAATGGGCAAGCCGCCGAAAACGGCACAGATGCAAATTCGTGTATCCGTGCAAGAGAAGGCCACGATACTGCGCGCTGCCGCGAAGACCGGAATGGACATGTCGGCTTACGTGCTAGCCCGAGTTCTGTCGGTCCCGGCTGCCCAGTTTCGGGACTGCGTTCAGGAATGCGCCGACTCGACTTCGCCTCGTTTGGCGCTTGCCGAGCTCAACTCGTTGCTCTCGAGCCTCACGGCAGGCGAGCTTCGCGACGCAATCTCTGCACCCCCGCCACCGGGGCTGCCGCCTTTTCTCGATAACTACATTGCTGCGATGGTCGAGTACGCCTGCGCGCGGCGCGCCATTGCGGTACCCAAATGGACGTGCGCAATCGCGCCCCTCGCCGAGCCCGTCTACGGCTCGCAGCTGCTGAGTCTACGTCTCTACCTAATGACACATTCGCCGCCCCCGTTCCGCGTGCGCAACATCTTCATCGACGCGACCTTGGGTGACCGGGTCTGACGTCGTGGCGCTAACCCAGTCCGATTTGCGCAGATTGTTCGATCTCTTGAACCAGGAACTGAGGGTGTCCGAGACACATGGCGAACTGTTCCTCGTCGGCGGCGCTGTCATGTGCCTCGCATACGCAACCCGGCCGTCCACCCAAGACGTTGACGCCGTATTTCGGCCGCCCGCTGCAGTACGTGAAGCCGCGGCGCGTGCGGCAATTAGTGGCAGGGTGAGTGCGGATTGGCTCAATGACGCGGTCAAGCGGTTCATGAGTTCGAGGGGGGAATTTGCGCCCTTCCTCGAACTCGATCACTTGCGAATCATGATGGCGCGACCCGAGTATCTGCTGGCCATGAAGTGTCTGGCGATGAGACTCGGCGCGGAGTTTCACGACGAGGACGATGTCCGTTACCTGTTGCGGCTCCTTGAAGTCCAAACCTACGAAAAGGCTGTGACCATCATCATCAAATACTACCCCCTGGAGCTTTTTCCGCAGAAGACTCTCTACGCGCTTGCAGAGCTATTGCCGAAGCCGAAGCCATAACGAAGAGACAACACCGGTTCGCGTAGGGCCATTCCTACGCAGGGCATCGCCGAACCCCTAGGCGGTAGCTGCTATCGTAGCAACAATGCGAATTTTCGGACGACTGCGGCAGATTGTGCTCGCGTTGGTATGCAGCGCGCCCCTCGCCGTTTCGGCGCAACCTCCCGAAGCGCCACGTCCCGAAGCACCGCCTCCCGAAGCACCGCCTCCGTCCCAGCCCGCGCCCGGTCCCGCCACCGGTCTTGCGGACTCCGCTGGATTGCGTGCGACCGTATTCGGTGCTCCTGCGCAGGCGATGGCGCCCTTGCCGGCCAAGGTACCGCTCGCCGAAATCAATCTCGCATTTCCTTGGAGACTGCCGGTCCCTGAGGTTTTGTGGTTCGACGCAAAACTGCGCGTCTGGCTGTCGGCTCAAAACAAACCCGCGCCGTTGGCGATCGTCATTTCCGGTACCGGCAGCGATGGCAACACCAAGACGATTTCGGTGCTGCGCGCGGCACTGTATGGCGCGGGCTACCATGTGCTGACGATGCCATCGCCCACCTTTCCGGGCTTCATCGTGTCGACGTCGAGCACCGGGGTGGCCGGAGACCTGATGCAGGATGGCCATGATTTGTATGCGGCCATGCAGGAGATCGTCGCCCACCTGCCGCGCAAGGTTCGAATAACGGACATCGACGTGCTGGGATACAGTTTGGGAGGGGCGAACGCCGCCATCGTCAAGTCGATCGACGCGAGCGAAGGAAAGCTCAAGCTGCACCGCGTGGTCATGATCAATCCCCCGGTGAGTCTCTTTTCCTCCGTGGGCCGCCTCGACCGACTGTTTGCCGCGAGCATCGGCCCCGGCGATCAGGCCGTGGAACTCCTCTACCGCCGGCTGTACGCGCAGATCGCCAATTTGTACCGCGCTTCGGCCCAATTGGAACTGGATGATAATTTTCTGCTCAGCGCCGGCGCCGCCACGCTCAAGACCGACGCGGAATTCTCGGCCGCCATCGCCCTGGCGTACCGCCTCCAGCTGGTCGACATGTTCTTCATCGGCGATCTGTATGCGAAGACCGGGGTCATCGTCGATCCGCGGCGACCGCCGAAAGTGAGCAACTCGCTCGAGGATGTCCAGCGCGAACTGCGGGCAAAACCGTTTGCGGATTATTTCACAGGGGTGTTCGCTCCGTACTATCTCAAACTGCGCCCCGGCGAGACCAGCGCCTCCTTGATTGCCGCCAATCGTCTCGACATCATCGCCGCGGCGTTGCACTCCGACGCCGACTACTATGCGCAGACCGACAGCAATGACCTGATTCTCAATCGACGCGAGCTCGCCTGGCTGACAGATACGCTCGGTTCGAGAATCGTCGTTTACGACCACGGCGGTCATCTCGGAGAAATAGGGGAGCGCCGGCAGGTGGCGGACATGTTGGATATGCTGGCAGGCCGCTGGCCGAGAGACACGCCTTGAGGAGCGCGGTCATCACCGGCGGCATGCTGCTGGCGCTCGGCGGCTGCGCATCGCAAGCGGTGTCCATCCGCAAGGTGCCGGACCAGACGCCGGCCGCGGACAGCGCCGCGGCGGCCGCCAGCGCGACGGCCTTTGCCGAGGCGATCGCGGCCGAGTCCGCGAATGCGACCTCGGCGCAGGTCCCGGGTGAGGAGGCGGCGCCGCCGTTGACGCCCGCGGATGCGCCGCCCATGTATACCTATGACCCCTGGGAGCGGTTCAACCGCCTTGCCTATCGGTTCAATGCGCGCTTCGATGAGGCGTTATTTTTGCCGGTCGCCAACACCTATCGGCGCGCGCCCGGCCCGCTGCGCGCCGGCGTGCACAATTTCTTCGGCAATATCGCGGAGATCGACAGCGTGATCAATTACACGCTGCAGTGGCGTCTCAAGTATGGGTTGCGCAGCGTCGAGCGGTTCGTGATCAACAGCACCGTCGGCATCGGCGGCCTGATCGACGTCGCCACCAAACTGAAACTTCCCGGAACCGCAACCGGTTTCGCAACGACCCTGGCCAAGTGGGGGATGCATCCCGGACCGTATCTGGTCATCCCGCTGCTGGGACCCTCGACGCTTCGCGATGGGGTCGGATTCCTGGCCGACTATGGCGCCGAGTACGCCATCAATATTGCGGGCTTCTATCGCGGGGGGCTGTCCTGGGGATTGGGCACCATCAACGTGGTCGATCAGCGTGCGAACATCGATTTTCGCTACTATTCGGGCGGGTCGCCGTTCGAGTACGAAACCATCCGATTTCTGTATGTCCGGCGGCGCTTGATCGAGGATGCGGGTCTGCATGCCAAGGACCGGCCGAAACCGCCGCCGGCCGATGCGCCGGCGGGCAAATGAGGGCCGTGCGAGGTTGAACCAATTCCGCCGCCGCCGGTGTGGCAGACTAGGCGCCTGCCGAATGTCAACCGACCCCGTGGGGAGTGGACCGCATGCGAAGCCCGTCGATTCTGGCGTGTGCCCTATTTGTTGCCCTGCTGGGCGTCAGCGCCTGTCAGAAAAGCGAAGTCACGGCCACTGTTCCCGCGATCGCGCCCACGCCCGCAGCGCCGCCAGCGCCGCCATTCCAACTCAAAGCCAGCATTCAAGAACTGATGGATGCCGTCATCGACCCTGCGGCGGATGCGCTGTGGGACTCGGTCAGCATCACGGAGACTGCGAAGGGAACGGTTTTTCATCAGCCGCATTCGGACGAGGAATGGCAGGAGGCGAGGCGGCATGCCATCGCGCTGATCGAAGGCACCAATCTGCTCATCATGGATGGGCGCAAACTCGTGGCACCCGGCAGCGCCGTGCTCGATCAGGGCACCTCGGGCGTGTTGAGCGCTGAAGAGGGTCAAAAGGTTTTCGATTCGAAGCACGCCACCTTCGTGGAATTTGCGCGCGCACTGCGCGATGCGGGCGAACAAATGCTCGCGTCCATCGACAAGAAGGATTCGACCGGGATGATGAATGCCGGAGCCGCGATGGATGGTATTTGCGAGAGCTGCCATCTGACCTTCTGGTATCCCAATCAGGTCATACCGCCGTTGCCGGATAGTTTCGGCCAGTCGAAGTCGGCCGCCAAACCCAAACGGATCCCGCTCAGTCCGTAACCTCCGACGGAACCCGGCAATGCGGCGGATTCAAAGTTTCGCGGAAACCTGCACGAAGAAATATCTGCCCACCACATCATATAGAGTCGAGGTCCCGGTGTAGGTCGTGGCGGTTTGAGGCGGCGCCGTATCAAAGGCATTATTCATTCCAGCGGACAGCTTTACTTTTGAGCCAAGATCAAAGGAAGCAAACAGGTCGAGATAGGTTCTGCTGGCAACGTCGTTATCATTCGAAAAGAGGGAAACATAGGTCACGTCGACCTTGGATTTGCCGATGTACCGGACCCGGGCGGTCGCCGACAAGGGCGATGCGGCAAAAGTCGCCGTCAAATTGGCGCGCACCTTCGGCAAGGTGTAGTCGCCGGCGCTTTGAATGACATTTGACGGATTATTCGCATCGACGACGGAGTTATTTTTCATGGTGTACGAACCCGTGAGGCCGAGTGTCAGCTGGTTCGCGACATGCAAAAAGTGGGTTGGTAGTTCGAACAGATAGGCGGCGGAAGTATCCACCCCCTCTGCCTGCAGAATGCCGATATTGAGCGGCTCCAAAGATACCAGCGTGATGGCGTTCTGTACGTTGCCGCCGGCCGAGTTTGGGCCACCCCGTGTGATCAGCGCACATTCCGCCGTGTTGAGTGTCGGGCCATCCACGCAGCCATTGATGATTTGCTGTACCGGCAATGTATTGATGGCCGAAAGAATGTCGATGTCCCACCAATCGATCGTCCAGGTGAAGTGCGGCAGTATCCTGGGCGTAAGAACCGTGCCGACAGTCCAGCTCTTCGCAGTCTCTGCCGTCAGGTTCGGGTTGCCGGTGACCAGCTCCGAGCGGCCCTCTGCGGCGAGCGGATCCACATAATTCGCCGGAACCCCAAGCTTGGCGCAATTCGCGGCACGCGTCGAAGAGCCCGCGTTGATGTAGACGGCGCTGCAGGGATCGTAGTAATTGGTGAAGACGCCGGTACCTCCCGGGCTGAACAGTTCCGTGAGGTTCGGCGCCCTGACGCTCACGGAGCGCGTTACGCGGAAGCGAACGTCTTCCGTCGGCGCCCACTGGGCAGCCAATTTCCAAGCGGTGGTATGACCGATCGTATCGTAGTCGGAGACGCGGACTGCCGCCTCGCCCTCCAGAGCTTTTGCGAACGGCATGTCCTTCAGGATCGGAACCACGGTTTCAAAGAAGCCCTCCTTCACATTGAAGTTGGCGTAGCTTGACGGGTTATACGTGTTGAACAACAAGCCCTCGGTCCCCAGGCCGTCTGCGATCACGGTTTGACTCTCTTTGCGGTATTCGATGCCGGCCGACACCGCGAGGTTGCCGGCGGGCAGGCGAAACGCAGTGCCCGTGAGCTGCGAACCGGCGACTTCCAGAGTATTGATGATGCGGGTCTGCGAGGTATACAGAAAATACTTGAGCGTCGCCGGGGTGGCGGTATTGGGTCCGAACAGACTGAGCGGTTCGCATCCGGCCGCCACGGCGGTCGGATCCGCGCACATCGGACCGTTCGGGCCTTCGATCACGTCGATCGCCTGCAGGTAGCGGCTCTTGATGCGCTCGTTCTGAAATTGGCTGTCGTTGTTGTACTGGCCGTAGTCGTAGAAGGCCATCCACTTGAAATCCGCGCCGATGTCGCGGTCGAAGCGAGTGACGGAATCGAAGGTGTAGCGGTCGTTGACGCGGGTAAATTGTCCTTGATCGACATCTGTCCTGCCCACCGAGAGCGTCGTCTGGCCATTCTGCTGCATCAAGGCAAGAGCCTGGGCCGGGATATAAGGGTTGTCGGCGTTTATGGTCAGGCCGTAGTCAAATGCCGGCTGCACCGGGAACGAGGTATTGGAATATGAAAACTGCAAATCCTCGGAGAACTTGATGCCGGCGCCCACGTCATAGGCGAAATGCATTTGCGAGGCGAGCACCGAGAATTGCGGCCGCAACAACAGGAAATCCTGATTGTTGAAGCCGTCGCCGCCGCCCGTTCCAAGATACGACAAAGGTCTCGCGCCGTTCTGTACAGGCCTCACGGTACCGTCTGGATTGACGGTGTACTGGGTGTTGCCGATGTAGAACGCTGAGCCGTAAGTCGTATTCGGAAAACGGCAGCCGAAGTATTCGATGTTCGTGAACGGATTTGCAGCGGTAACGTTGGCATTCGGAAAATCACAGTTGTAACTGCGGTCCCATGGCCGGCGTTCCGCGGGCAGGGAGTTTTCGCGATTCCAGGAAATGCCGAAGGTAAACTCGCCGCGATCCTGCAGTGCCTGCCCGTACGTGGCGCTCACACTTTCCGTCGCATTGTCGCCGCGGCTGGAAATTCCCGATCGGGCGTCCAGCTCGAGACCCTCAACATGGTGCTTCAAAATGATATTGACCACGCCACTCACCGCGTCCGCGCCATAGACCGAGGAGGCGCCGCCCGTGATGATCTCGATTCTGTCGATCATGTTGGCCGGGATCGTGCCGAGGTCCACGGCCGAGGAAGAGCTGCCCCCCGATACACGGCGAAGCCCATCCACCAGCACCAAGGTGCGATTGGTCCCCAGTCCTCGCAAGTTGAGAAAAGTCGCGCCGGCGTCGGTGTTGTAGCCGGCCTGGTTGGTCGAGAGCCCGGTCCCCACGCCGAATTGAGAGTATTGATTCAGGATATCGCCGGCGTTGGAGAAACCGCTTTCCAAGATCGCATCGGAACTGATGACGGTGATCGGCGTCGGTTGTTCAAGAGCGCCTCGGGCAATTCGTGAGCCGGTGACAACCACCTCATCGAGCAGGGATTCCCTTTTCTCGGGGACGGAGTCGGACGGCAGATCCTTGGCGCCGGCGCTGTCGCGGACCGTACCAATCGGTGGTGCCTGCAGCTGCACCAGATGCAGGCCTGCCGGCGGCCCCCCTGGGGCAGTAGCCGATGTTTTTCCGTATGAGGCTTCGCTTTGGACGTCTGTTCCGGATCCTGACGACGGAAGAGTAATCAGCATCGCGCCGCTCGAGTCGACAGTGACCTTGAACGCGGTGCCTTTGAGCAGCGTCTGTAAGGCCGCGCGGGCCGACAACGTTCCGCTCACGCCGCGCGTGTGCTGTGCCCCCACTTGTGACGAGACATACACGATTTCCGTGCCGGATTGGCGCGCCAGCGTCTCGAGCGCCGCAGCCAGGTCACCCGGCGGAATGTGTATTGGCTTCAGATCGTCGGCAAACGCCAACGACACAAAGGCCATCGAGCAAGCGAAGAAGCCGGCGGCACGCCGCTTTATTCCGGTCTGCATGGTTCATCCCTTCGTGTAAGCTTTTTGAATTCTTCGGCATTAACCGGGACGAAGAACCAACGCAGATCCACCCCTCGGTGTTCAAATATCGTCCGTGGCGGAGCTTGGCTGCCGGGCGGGGATGACCAGGCAAAAACAGAAACCGAGAAGGGCCTGGGCCGGCCCGCAACTATCCAGATCGGTCCGCGACGCCCGGCGTCTCGCCTAGCGCAACATTCTCATCGGTGGCGCAGGACGATTCGACTTTCGTCATCCTCGACCTGGATAGGGAAGGCCTCCGCGAGCAGACGCACAAAGCCCTCGGCATTGTGAGTGCGAAAGTGGCCGCCGACGCGCATGGATCCCAGCGCCGAATCCTCAATGTAGATCTGGCGGGTGTTGTAACGATTGAATTCGGCAACCGCGTCGCTCAGCAGAGTTTCACGAAAAACCACGATGCCCTGACGCCAACTCAGCCGTTCCTCGGCATCCGACAGCGATTTATCCTGCACCAGTACGCCGGCCGCCCCCGCCACGGCAACGGCTCCCGCCGAGATCAAGGCGACATCGGCCGGCTGGTGCGGTTCGGACTGCTCAACGCGCACCCGCCCTTCCGTCACAATCACCCGAACGTTGCTGGGTTCGCGCCTGACGGAGAATTTTGTTCCGACCGCGATCACGCGCTCCCTGCCGATGCGCACGATAAAAGGACGGTTGGGGTCTTTGGCCACCTCGAAAAATGCCTCGCCCTTCTCCAAGTCCACCCGCCGTTCGGTTTCGTCCAACGCAACCCGGATATCGCTGTTTGAGTTGAGCGTTACCGTCGACCCATCTTTCATCGAAATGGCCGCAATGCCGCCTATCGCCGTCCGGTATGTCGTTCCCTGGTGCGACCAGGCAATCCAGCCAACGACAACGGCCGCGCCAAGACAAACTGCAGCCGCCGCCGCGCCCAGCACGCGGGGAATCCGGATTCTGGGCCGCCGGGCGTTACGCGCCATGATCATCGCGTCCAAATTCTGGTGCCGCGAAAGGTGTGCTTCCGAATTGGCCGGCTGCTGCGTCCCCGGCCAATTGCCTGGAAGCAGTGCGCCATTCTTCGTCATTCCGGCGGCGCGCGCCCTGAGGCGACCCGCTTGCTGCCAGGCTGTTTGGAGCCGGATGAAGGCGACCCGATGCGCCGTCGACGCCGACAGCCAAGCATGCAGCTCGGCCTGGTCGGAGTCATTCCATTCTTCACGATCGTGGCGAACCAGCCAAGCCGCCGCCGCCTGTTCGATTTGTCGATGGGATCCCATGTTGTACCGCTATCGAGCCCTACACCAAGCCTCATTTATCCCTTGAACTGCTTCTTGGGTGTTGCCCGTTCCTTGATCAATTCCAATCCCCGCTCCCCAAATATTGCGTCTGCAAATCGGCGCATTGCCTTTGCGATCTGTTTCTCGACCGCTGTCTCACCAATGCCGAGCCGTGTCGCAACCTCTTTTTGAGAGAGGTCCTCAATTCTTCTCATCCACACCACTTGGCGGCAGCGCGGTGGCAATTCATCGAAAGCTCGCGACAGTGTGTGGAGATCTTCGTGCGCAATTGCATGATGCTCCGGTGATATCTCATCTATATGGACGTTTAAAGACTCCAAATCCGCCCTTGCCTCGATGGAAACCACCCGGCTTCTGCGCAGCCTATCCGCCATGAGGTTGCGTGCGGTGGCGAATAGAAACGATTTAGGCGCGGTCGGTCGCTCCCGGCCCGCCGCTTCGTATACACGAACATAGGTCTCTTGGCGCAGATCATGAATGTCATCGCGGTGATGCCAGGTGCGAGTGAGGTAACGCACGAGTGAAGCCTCGTACACGAGGATCTCTCGGGAAAACCACGTGTCCAGGGAGTCCGGCATGACGGCTACACTACATCCAATATCCTGGTTACCGCATCGTTATTTTCGCCGCGCTTCATATTTATTTTAGCGCGAGAATCAAGGGGTGGAAATCGGGTGCTCGTCCGTCTTCATTGGACTGGGTCAAAACCCGGCTGGGTCAAAAACGGGGGTGCCTGATATGCGGTGCTTTGCGATCGCGCTTGCGTTGGTGGCGGCTGTTCCGGCGATGGGCGCCGGATTGCCGCAAGAGACAGACGAGCTCACGGCAACGGTAACCCGTATGGCCCGCGTCGGCTCTTGCTTCTCCCCGAGCTTTTCCCCGGATGGCCAACGCCTTGCGGTGATCTGTGACCTCAGCGGCACCCCGCAGGTATGGATCACGGCAACCGACGGTGGTTGGCCAACTCAGGTCACGGCGCTTGAAGATCCGGTCACCCGGGTCGATTGGTCGCCGGTTGGCAACTGGTTGGCGATGTCCGTTGCGCCGGGCGGGGGTATGAACACGCAGATCTATGTGGTCCACCCCGACGGGACCGGGCTGAAGCGCTACAGCCAGGGCGGTAAGGACAATAATTGGCTTTCGCGTTGGACGCACGGGGGGTCGGCCGTCATGGTCTCTTCCAATGTTCGCAACGGCGCCGCGATGGACTCCTACCTGCTGGGACTCGACGACGGCCAGATGCGGCTGGTGTCGAGCAGCACCGGGAGGGACGACATTGTGGACACGAGCCGCGACGACGGCGCCGCCCTCGTGTCCCGCATGCAAAGCCGCGGCAGCAATAACGTGTACTGGGTCGATACCGTCGCGCACACCGAGGTCAACCTCACCGCCCACGAAGGCCCTGGCACGTTCGAAGGCCGATTCTCTCCCGACGCGCACACCGTGTATCTCATTTCCAATAAGGATCGAGACCGTACGGCCTTCGGGAAGGAACGCCTCGGCCCGCACGGGGAAGCCGGTGCCATCGAACTGCTGGCGCAACGCGCCGACGCCGAAGTCGCCGAATTCGAAATCAATCCGGATGGCACTGAGGCGGCGCTGATCTGGAACATCGCCGGTCGATCCGAGCTCGACTTCGTGGACTTGCGCAATGGCGGGGTCAAACACGCGGCTGCATTGCCCACCGAGCTGGCGTCTCACCCGAGATACTCGCCCGATGGACGGCGGCTTGCGCTGGTACTCACGGGTGCGGCCGCTCCCGCTGATGTGTGGGTCCTGGATCGTCTCAGCGGCCACTACCGCCAGATCACCTTCAGCCCACATGCGGGCGTCAATCTCGATGATCTGGTCCACCCGACGCTGGTGCGCTACAAGGGTGAGGACGGTGAGCCGTTGACCGCTTGGTTGTGGCTGCCGAAACACTGGACCGCACCAGGACCCTGCGTTTTGAGCTTTCATGGCGGACCGGAAGGTCAGGAGCTGCCCGACTTTCGAAGCGACTACCAGGCCCTCCTCGGTCAGGGCATTGCCGTGCTCGCACCGAACGTGCGCGGCTCGGGCGGTTTCGGCAAAAGATTCGTCAACCTCGACAATCAGCAACTGCGATTCAATGGAATCAAGGATATCAAGGCCTCGGTGGATTATTTGACGAACAACAAGATCGCCGACCGGCAGCGGCTCGGCATCATGGGCGGGTCCTACGGCGGCTATATGACCATGGCGGGGTTGACCGAGTATCCGGATTTGTTTCGTGCAGGCGCTGATCTATACGGCGTCGTCAACTTCGAGACCTTCTTTGCACATACCGAACCATGGATGGCGGCGATATCAACCATCAAATACGGCGATCCGAAGACCCAGGCTGATTTGCTTCGAAGATTGTCCCCCATCAATAAAATCGACCGCGTCAAAGCCGCCACCATCGTGTTGCACGGTGCCAACGATACGAATGTTCCCGTGGTGGAGGCAGAGCAAGTGGTCGACAATTTGAAAAAGCGCGGGGTACCCGTGGAATTGGTGATGTTTTCCGACGAGGGCCACGGTTGGCGAAAGACACCCAACAGAATCCGTTCGACGATCGCGGTAACGCACTGGTTCGTCAAGTATCTTGGCCAAGATAAAGTCGCCAAGCTGAATTGACGGTGGCTGAGGGCCGTACCACGCGTGTGCCTCACACGCGAATATAAACCCAATGGGCAATTGTAATGCGATCAGCCGCTGTAGGCTTTCGCGATGACGGTCTGGGGGGTGGCAGTCAAAATCAGCGGGCCGAGGTATCAAATATCCAGAGGAACCTTCGATTTCTTGACGCGGACCGATACGGACGGCCTTTGAGTTCCGTCGACAGGGCTGACCTGGCTCACAGGGCTGCGGCCGGCGGCCGGCTCTTCCGCTTGGATGCGGGCATAGACTTCTTCACGGTGAACGGCAACATCTTTCGGTGCGTCAATGCCGACTCGGACCTGGGCGCCACTCACGCCGAGCACCGTGACGTTGATCTCGCTTCCGATGGTGATGGTTTCGCCGACGCGACGGGTCAGTATCAACATGCGATTCCCCTAAACTGGCTGCAAAAACACAAAGGCACAAACACACCAGAAATGGGGCTTGCTATGGGGAATTATAATCCATCTCACGCGCCGTCTGGGCGCCCTTGACCTCTTGAGGCCGCGGCGCGATCTTGCGCGCCGCAGCCTGGCCGGCCCGATCCTAGAAGCGCACGGTCGTAAGTCGCAAGAATTCAAACAGTTACTCGACAAATCCGCCCGCACTGAGGGCTGCCCCGACAAACAAGTCCTTGTATACCCTGCAGCAAGGAACCTGCCTGCCATTAGGGATGTAGACTCGGTGCCTCCCGCATTTAACAGTGTTGCCCCAGTAGTTCGATACGCAATCAACCATCGTGGCACGCGCGCTCGGTAGGCAGCGATCGCGCAAATGAACGGCATTGCGCCACGCTCGACTCAAGGCTTGCCATCGTACTTCTTCACCAGAGTTTTCGAGGCGACCAAGCGCCACGCACGTTCGATCAAGTCCGGCAGCGCCCGCTTCTCGACCACGCCGAAGCGCACGAGAATCCATGGGTAGTCCCGGTAGTGATCCGTGATGAAGAAGGCATCTGGAGCAGACTGCATCAGAATCTCGCGGCCCAGTAAGTCGGTGCGAAGTACGAGACAGTCCATGTTCTGATGCACGCGCGCAATGAGCTTGCCACCGACCTTGAGTGCGGGAGTGCCATAGGAAGTGCCGTCCACAACTCCCGGCAGGGCATGGGCAATCTCACGAACGTCGTCGAAGTTTGTCGGGGCAGTCGTTCCCGCCGCGCCTCTCGAAACCTTGGCCGGCGTCCCGCGTTTTCGCCGAGTTGTCACTTGTCTAACGTCCTAGGAAAGCATCCCGAGCGAGGAGGCATTCTAGCGCGGAACGACCATACCGTGGCGCGCGTTGCTCAATCGCGCCTCGCAGCACGCCGTTTGTTTGTCGCGCATCCCTCAGGCACAATATTCGCGCTTCCGATGTCCCTCAGCACCATCTCCGTCTTGATGATGTTACCGGCGACTTGTAGTTTTGCCGATCGTCGCAGCATCCATAACATTCCAAAAGTGGTTTCATGCAAATCAACAACAGTTTGATCTTGACCCTCTCTGCGGCAGCGATGGCGGTTTTGCCCGCGACGGCGGCCCCGTTCTCCTTCGATCAGGCGCCGGGGCGGCTGCCAAAAAATATCGTGCCGAGCAGCTACACGATTGCCATCGTGCCGAATACCAAAGCGCTGACGCTGAGCGGACGCGAGTCCGTGCTCATACGGGTTCGAACTGCGACCGACACCATTCAATTCAATTCGCTCAACGAGACATTGCACGGCGTACGTTTGGACGGTAAACCCGTCAAGCGCGTCGTGTCGAACGATGAGCAACAATTGACCACCGTGACGCTGGTCGCTCCGGCAACGCCCGGCATGCATACCCTGAGCTTCAATTACTCGGGGAAAATCGAAACTCAGCCGCACGGCCTGTTTGCCCAGCCGTATGCCGGTCCCGATGGCGCGCAAGGTCTGATGCTGTCGACGCAAATGGAGGCGACGGACGCACGGCGCATGTTCCCGTGCTGGGACGAGCCGGCGTTTCGCGCGACATTTCGTCTCAGCGTAACGGTGCCGAAGAATTGGACGACGATCGCAAACATGCCCGTTGCCAAGCGCCTGGTGCATGGCGATCTGGCCACCACGACATTTGAGAATTCGCCGAGGATGCCGTCGTATCTGGTCGAATTCACGGCCGGGGATCTTGCGCAAGTGGGAGCAACGAGCGGCGGCATAAAGTTCGGAGTTTGGGCGGTACGCGGTTTTGAAAAAAACGGCGCAACTGCGATCGGCAATGCACAGAAGATTCTCGCGGACTACAACGACTATTTCGGTTATCGATATCCGCTGCCCAAGCTGGACTCGATAGCGGTGCCCGGAGGCTTCCAGGGTGCGATGGAGAACTGGGGCGCAATCACCTACAACGATCAAGCTCTGCTGATATCTTCCTCCAGCACCATCGGAGGCCGACAAGAGGTATTCAGCACACAGGCGCATGAGATGGCGCATCAATGGTACGGCGATCTGGTCACGATGGGATGGTGGGATGACATCTGGTTGAACGAAAGCTTTGCGTCGTGGATGGCCGCGAAAGAAACCGCACTTCGCAATCCGGATTGGAAATGGTGGGAAGGGCAGGATGCCGACAAGGAGAGCGCGATGAGCGCCGATGCCCGGGTCACCTCGCATGCCATCCAGCAACATGTGACCGACGAGCTGCAGGCGGTCAACGCCTTTGACCCGCTGATCACGTACAGCAAGGGTCAGGCGATTTTGCGTATGTTCGAGGCCTACCTGGGTCCGGACACGTTCCGATCCGGTATTCGCAGCTATATGCATGCGCACGCGTTTTCCAATGCCGCTACCAGCGACTTGTGGACTGCCTTGAGCGCGGCAAGCGGCAAAGACGTGGGTGCAATCGCCGCGGATTGGACGGAACGGGCGGGCTTCCCGCTCGTGAACGTCACCGCCAGCTGCGATGCCGCAGGCGCGCGGACCCTCGCGCTATCGCAGCAGCGATTTCTGCTGAGCGGAGTCGACAACGAGCATTCTCATTGGAAAATCCCGCTGCAAATCCGCATCGGACGTGCGGCAACGACCGAAGCCCTGTTGCTGACGCAAGATCAGGCGACGATCCCCGCAGGCCGTTGCGACGAGCCGTTGAGTGCCGATGCCGGTGCGCTTGGATTTTACCGGGTTCGCTATGACCAGGGGACGCTGGCCATCAACACGAAGAATTTCGGTGGTTTGGTGGATGCCGATCGCATGGCAATGCTTGACGACCAATGGGCGCTCGTCGAATCCGGCTTGGACCCTTTGCCGACCTATTTGCAACTGGTTGCGTCGATGGGATCCACTCTAGATAGCCGGGCGTGGATCCAAATCGCCGCCGCGTTGGGGGCGATAGAATTCGACGAGCGCGGTACTGCCGGCCACGACGCGTTCGCCGCATATGCTCGTTCGGTCTTGAAGCCGGTGTTCGAACAGCTGGGATGGGAGGCCAAGCCGGGAGAGACGCCCGACGTGCAAGCTCTGCGGCGAACGGCCATTCTCGAGCTGGGCAGTTGGCAAGACCAAGGCATCATCGACGAGGCTCGTAAACGCTTTGCCGCATTCCTCACGGATCGGCGATCGATATCGCCCGACGATCAAGGGATGATTCTGACGATTGTTGCGCAGTACGCCGACGCGGCGACTTTCGAGAGCCTGCATGCGGTGGCGCACAGTGCGAAGGATGAGACCGAATTGCGCCGCTATTACGCTGCGTTGGTTGCCGTGCGGGATCCGGGTCTAGCGCAGCAGGCTGCGCAAATTGCGTTGTCGACGGAGATCCCGCCGCAGGCGGAGGCGCTGCGACTGCAACTGATCTCACAACTCGCCGGCGAGCATCAGGAATTGTCGTGGCGGGTATTTCGGGAGAACAGCGAACGGTTGCTGCAGCCCTTTGCGATGGATGCGCCGTTGATCATCGCGCAGATGATGCCGGATGCGTATTGGAGCGGGATACCCATGGCTGAGCTCGAGGCGTGGGCGAGAGCGCATGTGCCCGCGGAAATGGCAGAGAGCGTCGACCGCGGCATGGAAACGGCGCGGTTCCATTTGGCCGAAAAGAACCGGCTCGCCGGGGCCGCGGACGCCTATTTGCACAGATGAGCGGGGATCAAACCTTGTCCAGCGGAGAACTCCATGAATCGCCGTAACCTTCTTGCCACGACGGCAGCATCGGTCGTGATGAGCGCCATGCGCACCCCAGCCTTGGCGTCCTCAAATTCCGCCGAGCCTTCAGACGCCTTGAACGGTCGTCCCGATGGCTTGAATCCTCCCGGTATTCGCGTCGCGGGCATCCGCATGGTGCCGGTGGTGGGCGGCAAATACAAAGTCTGGACCAAGAAGGTCGGCTCAGGTCCCGTCAAGGTGTTGCTGCTCCATGGGGGGCCGGGTTTCAGCCACGAGTATCTCGAAGCTCTCGAGTCTTTCCTGCCGCGCGCCGGCATCGAGATGTACTACTACGATCAGCTCGGTTGCAACAACTCCGACCAACCCGACGATCCCTCGCTCTGGACTCTTGCTCGCTACACGGAGGAAGTTGAGGAAGTGCGTCGTGGCTTGGGACTGGAGCACTTCGTCCTCTACGGGCACTCATGGGGCGGAATCCTGGCCATGGAGTACGCCCTTCACTATCAACAGAACCTGCGCGGGCTGGTGATTTCGGACATGACTGCCGGCACACAGGCCTACCTTAAGCGGACTGCGTACATCAAGCGTCAGCTCCCGCCCGACACGCTTGCCCGCCTGACGGCGCTGGAAGCCAAGGAAGACTACGACTCGCCCGAGTACCAGAAGATCATGATGGAAGACCTGTATCCCAAGATGATCTGTCGCGTGCAGCCCTGGCCGGAGCCGGTGTCCCGCGCATTTCGGCATGCCAACAACAGCATCTACAATCTCATGCAGGGCAAGAGCGAATTCCTCGTCACCGGCAATCTCAAGAATTGGGAGCGCTGGGACCGCCTGCATGAAATCAAGGTCAAGGCCCTCACGATAGGCGCCCGGTACGATGAGATGGACCCCGAGGACATGAAGAAGATGGCCTCCCTGATGCCCAACGGAAGCTACGCCTACTGCCCCAACGGCAGCCATCTGTGCATGTGGGACGACCAAGAGACTTATTTCAAGCACCTGATCGGTTTCCTGCGCGCGGTCTGAAGCCGGCTTAAGACCCCTAGCGCCCTCCGGCGACGTCCAAGATGGCGCCCGTGGTATACGAGGCACCGTCGTCCAACAGCCAGACAATGGCCTCGGCTACTTCCCGAGGAAGGCCCGCACGCCCCATGGGTGTGCCGGCGCCGAGCCGCCTTGCCCGGTCCGGCTGTCCACCGCTGGCGTGAATGTCCGTTTCGATCAGTCCCGGCCTCACGGCATTGACGCGCACGCCTTGCTGCGCCAGTTCCTTCGCCAAGCCAATCGTCAACGTATCGATCGCGCCTTTCGATCCCGCGTAGTCGACGTATTCGAATGGTGAACCCAATCGGCTTGCCGCCGAAGAGACCAGTACCACGGCGCCGCCCCTGCCGCCGCGATCCTTCGAGAGGCGTCGGGCGCTCTCCCGCGCGCAAAGATATGCGCCATAGATATTCACTTCGAACGTCCGCTTGAGCCGGGCAGCGTCCATGTCCGCAAGCGGCATGGAAGGCGCGACGATGCCTGCGTTGATGACAACGCCATCCAGTCGGCCTAGCTTCGACTCAGCTTCGTCGAACAGGGAAACGACATCGGCCTCAATGGCGACATCGCCGCGCAGCGTGGCCGCCTGACCGCCGGCGGCGCGGACCTCGACCGCGGTCTTCTCGGCAGACGCCGAGTCGCGCATATAGTTGAGCGCCACGGTCCAGCCCTTGCTCGCACATGCGAGCGCCGTTGCACGACCGATGCCGCGGGTGCCGCCGGTAATCAAGATGGTTTTTGTTGCGCCGATGATGCGTGTACCTTCCGTTTGGCGGGTATCGAGATCACCCGTGATGATTATTATCCACAAGGCCGGTGGATAACTCGGTGCATAAGCGGTTCGCTGTCACCAAAACGTGAGTGCGATTCAGGCGCTTATGTTGAACTGACGAATTATTGACCGGCGCCGCGTTGCCGTTTTCCGGTCTTTTTCTTCACCGGCTTCTTTTTGGTCGCCTTTTTAGCCACCTTTTTCTTCGCTTTGCGCCGCATCCTCACCAGCGCGTCGATGAGAGCGTCGACCGGTTCGTGCTTTTTGGCCTTACGCCGCATCCACACGAGGGCGTCGAGAAGATTGTCAACGGCTTCTTGTTTTTTCGCCATGCAGCATCATACTCCGTCGAGCGTGGGCGTTCGTGCGCGAACACATCCCGCTTGGCCTGATGTTTTGACCCGGCTACGCCACGCCGCGTTCCTGAAGGAAGCCGCCCAGGATCCTCGCCGTGTGACTTTTTTCAGGCTTGCGCACGATGGATTCGGGTGAGCCTTGCGCGACGACCCGGCCGCCGCCGGTGCCGCCCTCGGGCCCCAAGTCGATGATCCAATCCGCCTCGGCCATGATATCGAGATTGTGTTCGATCACGACCAAGGTATTACCGGCATCCACCAGCCGATGCAATACGTGCAACAGCTTTTCGACATCCGCCATGTGCAGCCCCACGGTGGGTTCATCGAGCACATACAGGGTGTGCTGTGCTTCCCGGCGGGCAATGTCCTTTCCCAGCTCGTCGGTGCGCACCTTGGCAAGTTCCGTGACCAGCTTGATGCGCTGGCTCTCGCCGCCCGACAAGGTCGGGCTGGGCTGGCCGAGGCTCAAGTACCCCAGGCCGACGTCCGCCAGCAGACTCAGAGGATGGTGGATGCTGCGCTGGGCGGTGAAGAACCCGAGAGCATCCTCGACACTCATGGCGAGGATCTCGCCGATATTCCTGCCTTTGAACAGAATGCTCAAGGTGTCCGGATTGAATCGCTTGCCGCCGCAGACATCGCAGAGCACCTGCACGTCGGGTAGGAAACTCATCTCGATGCGCTGCATGCCCTGGCCCTCGCAGGCCTCGCACCGCCCACCGGCGGTGTTGAAGGAAAAGCGGCTGGCCGTGAATCCCCGCATGCGCGCCTCCGTGGTGTCGGCATACAGCCTGCGAATCGCATCCCAGAATCCAATGTACGTGGCCGGACAGGAGCGCGGAGTCTTGCCGATCGGTGTTTGATCGACCTCCAGGACGCGGCTGATCGATTGCCATCCTGTGATCTCATCGCAGCCACGCAGCTCCACCTCCGCTTTACGCCCTTCGCCCCTGCTTGGGCGCGACAACAGACGCTTCAAGTTGCCCAGCAGCAGGTCTCGCGCCAGGGACGACTTGCCTGAACCTGATACCCCCGTAACCACGCTCAAGCGCCCTTTGGGGATGCGCGCATCGAGTCGGCGAAGATTGTGCAGTGTGGCGCCGCGGATTTCGATCATCGGCGTTTCGCGATCGATGGGGCGGCGCCGCGAGCGGGAATGCCTGAGCGGCGCGGCCAGGCATCGGCCGGTCACGGAATTGCCCCAGTGCGCGAGCTCGGCGGCCGTACCCTGCGCGACCAGACTTCCGCCGCGGGTGCCGGCGCCGGGCCCCAAATCGATCACATGATCGGCGCGGCGAATGGTGTCTTCATCGTGCTCGACCACGACCAGCGTGTTTCCTTTGGCCCGCAGCCGGTCCAAAGTATTCAGCAGCGTGACATTGTCGCGCGGATGCAGGCCGATCGTAGGTTCATCCAACACGTAGCACACGCCCTGCAGATTCGAACCCAGCTGGGCAGCCAAGCGGATGCGTTGCGCCTCGCCGCCGGACAGCGTGGGCGCCGCGCGGTTCAATTGCAGATACCCCAGCCCGACATCGCATAGAAAGGTGGTGCGGGCGGACAGTTCCGCCAGCAAATCGCGCGCGATCTCGCGCTCGCGGCCGACCAATTTCAGCCTGGCAAGATGTGCGGAAAAATCCTGCACGGGGAGGTCCGTCAGCGCGGCGATCGAGGCGTCGCGAAACAGCACACGGAGCGCCACCGGATTCAGGCGTTGGCCCGTGCATGAGGCACAGACCGCGGGCGGGGCGTCCGCATCTTCGCGCCACACGGATTCCTCGCCGCTTTGCTCGGCGTCGAACTGCGGCAATTGCAGTCCGGTTCCGAAGCAGCTCTTGCACCACCCATGCTTTGAATTGAACGAAAACAGCCGCGGATCGAGTTCCGGAAAGCCGGTGCCGCAATTCGGACAAGCGCGCTTGGTGGAAAAGACGGCGGCCTCAGAGGGCGGCCCTGCACCCAAGTGCACGTGGACAACGCCCTGGCCATGCTGCAAAGCCAGATTGAGATTGTCGCGAAGGGCAGCCTCGCCGGAAGCGCCGACTTTGAGCGTTGCGATGGGCAATTCGATGTTGTGCTCGATGAACCGGTCGAGACGCGGCCACTTCGCCGTCGGCAACAGCTTGCCGTCCACCCGCAGATGAGCAAAACCCTTGCCGCGAGCCCACTTGGCGAGCGCCGTGTACAAGCCCTTGCGCGCGACGATCAGCGGCGACAACAGGGTGATGTCCTTACCCCGATATTCCTTGAGCAGGCGTGCGGCGATGGCATCAGCCGACTGCGGCTCGATGCGAGCATTGCAGGCCGGGCAGTACTGCACGCCCAGCTTGACGTACAACAGGCGCAGAAAATGGTAGATCTCCGTCAGCGTGGCGACGGTACTCTTGTGGCCGCCGCGGCTCGTACGCTGTTCAATCGCAACGGTGGGTGGAATGCCGAATATGGCGTCCACGTCGGGGCGCGAGGCAGGCTGGACGAATTGCCGTGCATAGGCATTCAACGACTCGAGGTAACGGCGCTGACCCTCGGCAAACAGAATATCGAAGGCCAGCGTGCTCTTGCCGCTGCCGGAGACCCCGGTAATGACGGTGAATTCATTGAGTCCCAGGCTCACATCGACGTTCTTGAGATTATGTTCCCGGGCGCCGTGAATCTCGATGTGAGTGGGCAGGCTCGGCGGGCGAGGGCCCGCGTCGGCGTAGCGCGGAGCGGCCGAGTCCTGCACGGCGCGGCCGGCAAGATCCTCGGCCATGAGCGCACGGCCGGTGTGCGAACCGTCGAAATGCCGGAGTTGCGCGGGCGTCCCGGCACAGACCACATGGCCGCCGGCTTCGCCCCCTTCCGGTCCCAAATCGATGATCCAGTCGGCGGCGGCGACGACGTCCAGATTGTGTTCGATGACCAGCAGAGAATGCCCCGCGTCGATCAAGCGCCTGAAAGCGAGCAACAGTTTGGCGACATCGTCGAAATGCAAACCGGTGGTCGGTTCGTCGAATAGGAACAGCGAACCGCGGCGACCGCTTTCGATACCGGCGGCGGCGCTACCCCGGGAAGCCGCCTTGCCGGAAGCGGCGTTGCCGGTAGAGGCCTTGCCGGAAGAGGCCGCCGCCGATTTCCTGGGAGCATTCAGCCGGACCGCGGAGTCCGCCAAATGCCCCGCCAGTTTCAGGCGCTGCGCTTCGCCGCCCGAGAGCGTTGGTACCGGCTGGCCCAGACGCAGATAGTCGAGCCCCACCTCGGCCAACGGCGCGAGGCGCAGGCAGACCTCAGCATCTGGGGAAAAAAACGTCAGCGCTTCGGAGACGGTCAGGTCGAGGACATCGGCAATGCTCTTGGGCGGAAAACCGCCGCGGGACAACTTGACCTCGAGAACCTCGGGCCGGTAGCGCCGGCCGTCGCAATCCGGGCAGCGCAAATACACGTCGGAGAGAAATTGCATCTCAACATGCTCGAAGCCGTTACCGCCGCAGCCGGGGCATCGGCCGTTGCCGGCGTTGAAGCTGAATGTGCCCGCGGTGTACTTGCGTTCGCGCGCCTCGGGCAGGCGTGCGAACAAGTCGCGGACGGCATCGAAGGCGCCGACGTAGCTGGCGGGATTGGAACGCGTGGTGCGGCCGATGCGGCTCTGATCGACCATGACCACCTCATCGATGAGGCCGGCGCCGGTCAGGGCGCGATGCGCGCCCGGATTCTCCGTGGGCTTTCCTTTGGCGCGCAGCAGCGCCGGGAATAGCACGTCGTGCACCAGGGTGGATTTGCCGGAGCCGCTCACTCCCGTGACGCAAACCAGGCGGCCGAGCGGGATCTTGACATCGATGTTCTTGAGGTTGTGCTCGCAGACCCCTTCGAGAGCCAGCTCGCCAAGCGCCGCGCGCGGCGCCGGCGCGGCGGCACTCAGCGCGGCCTGCGGTGCCTCGACGCGCTTGCGGCGAAACAGATAGTCGGCGGTGAGGGAGCCGGTTGCCGCCGACAACTCGCGCAACGGTCCATAGAACACAATGTCACCGCCGCGCTCTCCGGGGCCGGGGCCGATGTCCAATACCCGATCCGCGGCCTGTATGACCTTGGGGTCGTGCTCGACCACCACCAGGGTGTTGCCGGCGTCGCGCAAACGATGCATGACGCCGACGATGCGTTCGACGTCGCGAGGATGCAGCCCGATCGAGGGCTCATCGAGAACGAACAGGGTGTTGACCAGCGAGGTGCCGAGGGCGGTGGTAAGGTTGATCCGCTGCACCTCGCCGCCCGACAAGGTGCGCGACTGCCGGTCGAGATTCAAGTAGCCCAGGCCCACGTCGGCCAGGTACTCGAGGCGTGCGCGAATTTCCGTAAGCAACAGGGCCGTGGCCTCATCGAGCAGCGCCGGCAATTTGAGAGCCGCGAAGAATTGGCGGCCGGCGTCGATGGGCAGCAGCATCAGCTCACGGATGTTCATTCCCGGATCGCCGACCCGCCACAGCAAGGCCTCGGGTTTCAAGCGCGCGCCGCGGCAGGCGCTGCACTCGGTGTAGGAGCGGTAACGCGACAGCAGCACGCGAATGTGCATCTTGTACGCTTTGGTTTCGAGCCACGCGAAGAAACGCCGCACGCCGTACCAGACGTTTTTGCTCCATTCGCCTTCGCCCTCGATGACCCACGCGCGCTGCGCCTCGGTCAGATCGCGCCAGGGAGTGTCCACGGGCACCTCCCGCTTGCGGGCGAACCTCACCAGGTCCGTCTGACACTCTTCGTAGGACTCGGTCTGCCAGGGCTTGATGGCGCCTTGGCGAAGACTCAACGAGGTATCCGGAATGACCAGGCCGTAATCGACACCGATGCTGCGCCCGAAACCGCGGCAGGTGTCGCAGGCACCGATCGGGGAATTGAAGCTGAAGGTGCTGGGACTGGGGTCCTTGTAATGGATATCGCAGTCCGGACAGTGCAGTCCTGAAGAAAAGCGCCAGGGTGCGGCCGCTTTGCCGGAATCATCATCGCCCACCGGATAGATGTCGATGCGGCCCTGGCCGACTTTGAGGGCTGCTTCGATCGCGTCGCCGGCGCGGGCCGGCTCCACCGTGGACCAGCGAAACCGATCTTGAATGACCTGGAGAGTCCGGCCGCGCTTCTCATGGATTCGTGTGTAGCCCTGGCCCGCCAGCAATGCTTTGATTTCAGCTTCGGTGAAATTCTCAGGGATGGGTACCGGAAAGGTGAGCAGCAGCTTAGGATCGCCGTGCTCGCGCGCGTTTCGTCCCAAGTGCTCCTGGATGCTGGCCGGCGTGTCGCGCCGCACCGACCGGCCGCAGCCCCGACAGTGCAGTACCGACGCGCGCGCAAACAACACTTTCAGATGATCGTTCAGTTCCGTCATGGTGCCGACGGTGGAGCGCGACGTTCGAACCGGGTTGGTTTGATCGATGGCGATCGAGGGCGGAATGCCATCGATGCGGTCGACCTGCGGCTTGTCCATGCGATCCAAGAACTGCCGCGCATACGGAGAGAAGGTCTCGACGTAGCGGCGCTGACCTTCGGCGTACAGCGTATCGAACACCAGCGACGATTTTCCGGACCCGCTGACGCCGGTGACGACGATCAGTTCGTTCAGCGGCAGATCAAGGTCGAGACTTTTAAGATTGTGCTGGCGGGCGCCGCGGATGCGGATGGCATCCGAGCGGGGAGGATCGAAGGGCGGCATACCCGTCAGCTTACAGGATGTGTCAAGCCCGGCGGCCCGACTCCTTGCCTCAACGGCCCGCGAACTGCTCCATCATCAGGCCGGTGCCGCCGCGCGTGACATGCGCAACGATCGCCGTGCGCCGGTGAATCTTGGTGACCAATCCTAAGTTGATGGCAAAGGCCAGCTGGACCTGTTGCCCCTTGCGAAGACCGAGGTTCTCGGTCTCGACGAACACTCCGTTGGCGCTCAAATTCTTGGCCTTGCAAATTCGGCTTTTTCGGCCGGACATGACCACGTACACAGTAGTGCGTGCGCGGTGGCGGGTGTGCAGTCGACGCTCCATCCGTACAGTCTCTTCATAGAATTGTTCTTAGGAACGCCATTATGCACATTCCAAGGCGATAGCGAAGGACTCGACAATTGCCGCAAAGATATGTAAGCCGGAATGCCGATAAGTAAACTTGACCGCAGCGCGGTCAACGCCAGGACGCCCCGCCTAGGCGCTGTCTTTTCGCCGGATGGCGAGTTGCTCCGGCGCTTCGATACCCATTTTGACGCGCCGGCCGGTGCCGCCCAACAAGGTGATCTGGATCGGGCCATTCGCAAACAATTGCGCCATGGTCATGTTGGCATCGGCGCCATCCGCCGGCTGTATGACGATCGATTCATCGGCGCGGCGGCTGAGGACCAACATACATCAAGCCCGGGCCAGGCCGCGCAGCGCCTTGGCAAGCGTCTTGCCCTGCGGGCTGTAGGTGATCGAGGGACCGCCGCGCACAATGTCGATCAATTGGCGAATTTGGTGCCGGCGCACATGAATGATGTGGCCATTGACGTCATTGGCGGTGCGGCACCGGGCCATGAGTTCCATCAGCGCACCCCAGCGCTCCGCGACGGTGGCTGCGATACCCGCGCTCAAAGGACTGGCGCACAGCGCGCGGCGTTCTTCTTCGAGCTTCTCGATGGATTGGATGACGCGAATTTTCTCCGCGGCATTCTGTTCGACGGCGGCCGGCGACTGGCCGGTCAGGGCAAGCTGTTCTGCCGCCAGGGTCGCCGCCAAAGATCGGGCGAGCGCAATCTCGCGGTCCAGTAGGTCTTCCAAGCGGCGGCGCTCATCCTGGGTCATGGGCTACTTCAGGCCGCGCTCGTACTGCAGCAGCTTGGAGGCAACCCGGCCGGCATCGATTTTGTACGTGCCCGCGCTGATGGACTGCTTCACGGCGGCCACCTTGGCCGTGTTGACAACCGGCGTCTTCGCCACGGCTTCTTCGATTTTCTGCAAGGAGCGTGCGGAGTCCGTCAGGGTGACATGATCAGCGGTCTGTGCCGTCGAGACGGCCGCCGATCCCTCGCCTTGCGACTTGTCAGCTACAACGGCGTTGCTGCCCGAACCCGTAGGCTTCGCGACCTGCTCGGCCACCGATATTCCGCTGATTTTGTCAGTCACCGCAATCTCCTGGGGCTCGACTGCCCATACATGGTTATCGTCGGGGCTTGGATGAACTTGAGTGAATTCCCCCAAGACCGCCCGCTACATTCGTTATCGGCTGTGACGCACATCACTGAAGGGCTATTGCAAAATTATTTCGACGGTCTGTTCGGAGCGGGCGATCCCTTCGACGATCTTCCCAGATGACAGATTCTGGACCTTAACTCTCTGATTCAACAAGCCATCGCTCAAAACACGGCCGGCCATGCGCACGCTCATGCCGCCCGCGTCCGCGACCAAGGTGACCGATTGTCCGCGCTGCACCGTCTTGGGCGCCACCAACAGTTGATTCGATATATAGGCCCCCCCGGCGATGGGGCGGCCGGCGGTCAAGCCAATGGCGATGGAAGGATCGTCCAGAAAGCCAAGCGGCAGTTCCGAAACATCATGTTCCTCGGTTTTCAAATCGGTGGCCTTGATCACGGTGCCCGCGATGATGGCATGCGCCGCGACAGCCACCGGCGAGGTGGCCACGATTCTGACCGGCACATACATGTGCCACGGCTTGGCGTCCTGGCAGCGCAGCTCGATCATCACCCGATCCTTCATGTGCTGCGGCGAGGCGACAAAGGCTTTCAGGGGCCGGCTGCACTTTTCCTGTTGCAGATGAGTTTCCAGAGGGCCCACCACGAAGCGCTGCCGGTCGGTCAGCTTGGGAAACTGCAGCGCTGCCTCCGACCTGGCCAGCGCTTCGACCTGCGCGGTGTCCTGCGGATCGAAGACCTGGGCAGCCGCAAACAAAGGCAGTACGGCCAGGCCGGGCGCGACGCGGCGGATCAAGGCGCGACGAAATTTTGGCGCTGTTCTCATAGTACCCCTGAACAAGCAAGCGCCGTGCCATCAGCGGACGACAAACCGGTCAGCTGCGCCCGGCTGCCGCCGAGCTGTCGCCGAGCTGCCGCTTGGGTGGCGCCGGCGGCGGCAAGTTCTTGCCGCCCGCGGCCGCTGCGCCGGCCGAATCGCGTGCCGCGGGCGCGATTTAGGCGACGCGACGCACATTTGGCCGCCGCCCGGCGCCGCAGCCGCTGTTGGCACAGCTCTTGCTACTGCTAACCCGAGGAGTCAATCGCATGTTTGAGAACATATTTGGTATCCATGAACAAGCGCTGCTGCTGCAAGGGCAGCGCATCGGCATATTGGCGACGAATCTCGCCAATGCCGACACGCCTAACTACAAGGCACGCGACATCGACTTCAGCGCGGTGCTGGCGCACAGCGACGCGGCGCCCCTGCCGCTCGCCGTTACCCAGGCGTCGCACATTTCGATGAATGACGGGTCAACGCCTTCCGCCGACCTCAAGTACCGCAATCCGTATCAGGCTTCGCTCGACGGCAACACGGTGGAAATGCCGGTGGAGCAGGCGGCCTTTTCGGAAAACAACGTGCGCTATCAGGCGAGCCTCGGTTTCATCAACGGGACGATCGCGGAGCTGACGCTGGCCCTCAACGGCCAGTAACAGCCCCCAAAGGAGAGAACATGTCTTTGTTCAGTGTCTTCAACACGGCGGGTAGCGCGCTGAATGCCCAAACGATCCGGCTCAACACCACCGCCAGCAATCTGGCGAATGCCGAGAGCGTCAACGGCGATCCCAGCAAGGTCTATCGGGCGCGGCATCCGGTTTTTCAAACCATGATGGACAACTCCGCCGCCACCTTCGATCAAGAAGATGCCGGTGTGGGCGTGCGCGTGCTCGGCGTCGTGGAAAGCACCGCACCGCCCTTGATGCGCTATCAACCGGACAACCCGTCCGCGAACAAGGACGGCTATATCTTCAGCTCGAACGTCAATTCGATCGAAGAAATGACCAACATGATCTCGGCCAACCGCAGCTTCACCACCAACGTCGATGCGATGAACACGGCGCGGGATTTGCTGCTGAAAACCATCTCGATGGGCCACTAGGCTTAGGTAAGCACCATGTTGATCAACGGAACACACGCCGCTACGCCGACGAATCTGCCCACGACCGGCACGGGAACGCCCACCGGAAGCGCAACCACCGGCACCGGATCCACCTCAACGAGCGCGGCGAGCGCCGCCACCGGCACTTTGGGCGGAGCCGATTTCCTCACGCTCATGCTGGCGCAATTGCAAAATCAGGACCCGACCAGCCCGGTGGACAGCAACACCTTCCTGACCCAGCTCGCGCAGCTCAGCGAAGTTCAGGGCATCACCTCGCTCAACACCTCGTTCAGCACACTGTCGAATTCGCTGACGTCGAATCAGGCACTGCAAGCCTCCTCGTTGTTGGGTCATCAGGCAATGGTGAACAGCAGCACGGCCACGCTCGCGGCGGCCGGTGCCACGGTTAGCGGCGCCGTCAATGTTCCGCAGAGCACCTCGCAAGTGACGCTCAGCATCACCAACAGCAGCGGCGCCTTGGTGAGTCAAATCAATCTGGGGGCGCAATCCGCCGGTCTCGCGAACTTCTCGTGGAATGGCACGACCGGCAACGGTTCGCAGGCGCCGGCGGGAACCTACACCCTCACCGCGCAGTACGCCGGTGCCACGTCCGGCAGCACGGCCGCAACCACGCTGGTCAACGGGACGGTGGAGAGCGTGAGCATGGGTGCCGGATCGACCGGATTGACCTTGAATGTGGCAGGCGTCGGCAGCGTGCCCTTCAGCAGCGTCCAGCAGATTTCCAATTAGTTAATTCAGGAGTACGAGCATGTCAGCTTTCAACATCGCATTGTCAGGACTCACAGCGGCCAGCACCGATCTGGATGTGGTGTCGAACAATGTCGCAAACGCCGATACGGTCGGCTTCAAGAGTTCGCGCGCCGAGTTCGCCGATGTGTACGCGGCGGGTGCGGTCAACCTGAACCAGTCATCGGTGGGTCAGGGCGTGCGGGTGGACAGCACCGCGCAGCAATTCACGCAAGGTGACGTCACCACCACGGGCTCGAACCTGGATCTGGCCATCAACGGCAACGGGTTCTTCACGCTGCAGGATGCGAGCGGCACGGTCTATTCGCGCAACGGCGAATTCACCCAGGACTCCAACGGCAATGTGGTCAACGCCACGGGTCAGGCCCTGCAGGTGTATCCCCCCACGGCCAATGGCGGATTCAACACCGGCACGACCACCGATTTGAACCTGGAGACGGCGCAGAGCGCGCCGTTGGCAACCAGCACCGGCACGGTGATATTGAACCTTCCGGCAGCTTCGACGCCGCCGGCGCTGCCTTTCAATCCGGCGAATTCTGCGACGTACAATCAGTCGACATCGACGACGGTGTTTGATTCGCTCGGCACCGCACAAACCGCGACGTTTTATTTTACGCAGACGGCCGTACCGAATCAGTGGAACGTCAACATGACTGTCGGCGGCACCGTCGTCGGCGGCGCGCAGACCCTGACGTTTTCCAATACGGGCGCCGTGACCGCGCCGGTGGGCGGAGCCTTGGCATTCAACGGCTTCACGCCGACCGACGGCGCGGCTCAGATGAACATGACCTTCAATTTCGGCCAGTCGACGCAGTTCGGCGGCGGTTTCGGCGTCACCTCGATCGTGCAGAACGGATTCGCCACCGGCCAGTTGAGCACGGTGTCCATCGACAGCACGGGCATCGTGTCCGCCGTCTACACCAACGGCCGCACCACGCAGCTGGGACAGGTCGCGATGGCGAATTTTCCCAATCCCGGCGGCTTGAAACAGCTCGGCGATACGAATTGGGCCTCGACATTCTCATCCGGAACGGTTGTCGAAGGCACCGCAGGTTCCGCCGGATTCGGCAGCCTCCAATCGGGCGCTCTGGAGAACTCGAACGTCGATTTGACCACGGAGCTGGTGAACATGATCACCGCGCAGCGCGCCTTCCAGGCCAACGCGCAGGCGATCACCACCGCCAACCAGAACTCGCAAACCGTCATCGCCATCAACCACTAACCCACGGCCGGCACTGAATCATGGATAGAGGACTTTACGTGGCGATGACCGGCGCGAAGCAGATCATGCAAGCGCAGGCCGTGAACAATCACAACATCGCCAACTTGAGCACCATCGGATTTCGTGCCGACGCGGTATCCTTCGACAGTTCACCCATTTATGGCCCGGGTTACGCCACGCGCGTCAACGCCGTCGCCGGCGATGCAGGGACGGATTTTTCCGCCGGCACCATGGAGAGCACGGGGCGCGATCTTGATATCGCCGTGAACGGCAAGGGCTTCATTGCGGTTCGCGGCACGGACGGCAAGGAAGCCTACACCCGTGCCGGCGATCTACGGGTGTCGCCCGAAGGCGCGGTCACCACCGCCAGCGGCTTGCCGGTGTTGACCGAAAGCGGGCCTCTGGTCATCCCGCCGTCCACGGTGGTGAACATCGGCAGCGACGGCACGGTGTCGGCGGTGCCGCAAGGTTCTGCGCCATTCGCCATCACCCAGATCGATCGGATCAAATTGGTGAATCCGCCGACGGCGAATCTGCAAAAAGGCGATGACGGCTTGCTGCGGCTCAAGACGGGAGGCACGGCGAAGACCGACGACACGGTGACGATCACGTCCGGAATGTTGGAATCCAGCAATGTCAACGCGGCACAGTCGCTGATCAGCATGATCGAGCTGCAACGCTTGTACGAATTTCAGATCAAGAGCATCAACTCCACCGACACGAATGAACAAAGTGCGGAAAAGATGATGTTGACCTCGTAACTGACAAGGAAATATCCGATGAATCTTGCATTATGGGCCGCCAAAACCGGTCTCGACGCGCAAAACACCCGAATGGCCGTGATCGCCAACAACCTGGCGAACACCAATACGACGGGTTACAAGGCGGGCCGCGCCGCATTTCAGGATTTGATGTACCAGAACATTCGGCAGGTGGGCGCGCAGAGCACGCAGAACACGCAGCTATCCACGGGACTGACGCTGGGTACCGGTGTGCGCATCGTCGCCACGGAGAAGGACTACACCCAGGGCAGCATCAATCAGACGAATGGCTCCCTGGACATGATGGTCAACGGACGCGGATTCTTTCAGATCACGATGCCCGACGGGACCATCGCCTATACGCGGGACGGCACCCTGTCCTTGGACAATCAAGGCAATGTGGTGACGGCGAGCGGCTTTCCGCTGCAGCCGGCCATCAACATCCCCGCGGGCACGCAGTCGGTCACCGTCGGAACCGACGGCACGGTGACGGCCACAACCGCGACCAATCCGGTGGGAACCAAGATCGGCCAGATTCAGCTGGCCGATTTCATCAATGAGGAAGGACTGCAGCCCAGCGGCAATAACCTGCTGGTGGAGTCCGCCGCCAGCGGCGCGCCGCAAGTGGGCACCGCCGGTACCAACGGTCTGGGCACGATTTCACAGGGCGCGCTCGAAACCTCGAACGTGAACTCGGTGACCGAGCTGGTCTCGATGATCGAGTGTCAGCGCTCCTACGAGATGAATTCCAAGGCCATCAGCACCACCGATCAGATGCTTCAATTCCTCACGACCAACCTGACATGATTCCGCAAATCTCCTCGGTATCGCGCACCCTGCTGCCGGGACTGGTTCTCTGCGGCGCATTGTCGGCGTGCAGCCTCTTTTCCTCGGCGCATCACAAACCGGATCCGGTGGTCGCGCGCGTGCTGCCGCCGCCGACGCCGCGCACCGATGGCGCCATTTATCAGTCGGGCCAACAGATCGAGCTGTTCGCGGATCTCAAGGCACGGCGCGTCGGAGATGTGCTCACCATCCGTCTCACGGAAGTGACCAATGCCAGCAAGAGCGCGGTCACCAAGACGACCAAGACCACGGCCGTGAACAACACCGGACCGACGGTGTTGGGCAGAACCATCACCACGGGTGGGGTTCCGATTTTCACCACGACCCTGGCAGGTGCCGATAGCTTCGACGGCGAAGGTTCGAGCACCCAGGGCAACACCTTGGCCGGCAGTTTGACGGTCACGGTGATGGAAGTGCAGCCAAACGGCAATTTGGTGGTTCAGGGAGACAAGACGTTGAAACTCAACCAGGGCGATGAGTTCGTGCATGTCTCGGGAGTCGTGCGCATTGCCGATATCCAGGTGGACAACACGGTCACCTCCGACAGGGTGTCGGACGCGCACATCAGCTACTCCGGGAAGGGCGTGATCAACAGCGCCAACCAGATGGGCTGGCTCGCCCGCTTCTTCAACTCCGTATTTGCGCCGTACTGACCATGCACGCCAAGCATTTCATCAGTCTGCTTTGGATCCCGGTGTTCGTGCTGTTGACTTCGCCGCTCGCCGAGGCGGAGCGCATCAAGGACATGGCGCAAATCCAGGGTGTGCGCACCAACCAACTCGTGGGCTATGGATTGGTCGTGGGTCTCGACGGCAGCGGCGATCAAACCAGCCAGGCGCCCTTCACCATCCAGTCCCTCAACAACATGTTGGCCCAGCTTGGCGTCACGGTCCCGGCCGGTGTCACGCCGCAGCTCAAGAATATAGCCGCCGTTGCGGTCCATGCGGTGTTGCCGGCATTCGTCAAGCCCGGCCAGACCATCGATATCACCGTCAATTCCATCGCCAATGCGAAATCCTTGCGCGGCGGATCGCTGCTGGTCACGCCGCTGCACGGACTCGACGGACAGATCTATGCGATCGCCCAGGGAAATCTCATCGTCAGCGGTTTCGGTGTCGAAGGCACCGACGGCTCGAAGCTCACGGTGAACGTGCCGAGCTCGGGCCGGATCCCCAACGGGGCGACCGTCGAGAGAGCCGTTGCCTCGCAGATCACTCAAGGCGACTCCATCATCCTCAATCTGAACGACCCCGACTTTACGACCGCGACACGCCTGGTCGCGAGCGTGAACAAGGGCATGGGCGACGGCATCGCCACCATCATGGACGGCGGCTCCGTGCGGGTGCGCGCGCCGATCGATGTCACGCAACGCGTCGCCTTTCTGTCGGCCGTCGAGAATCTGCAGGTGGAACCGGGCGCCGCATCGGCGAAGGTGATCATCAACTCGCGCACCGGCACCGTGGTGATCAGCAGCAATGTCATCGTGACGCCGGCGGCGGTGTCACATGGTTCCTTGTCGGTGACGATCAAAGAGGAGCAGACGGTCAGCCAGCCCAATCCTCTATCCAAGCTGGGGCAAACCGTGGTGCTGAAAAACTCGACCATCAAGGTCGATGAGGGATCGAACCGCATGTTCCTGTTCAAACCCGGCGTGGAGCTGGAGCAGATCGTGCGTGCGGTCAACGATGTCGGTGCGGCCCCCGGCGATCTGGTCGCCATTCTCGAGGCGTTGCGGGAGGCCGGCGCGCTGCAGGCCGAGCTCATCGTCATTTAAATGACCACTTTGCCGCCCATCAACAGCGCCATGCCCTCGCTCGGGAGTGTTCCCGGGGCATCTGCGCTGGACACGTCCGCCGCGGGTACCTACACGGACATCAATGGCCTGGCGGCGCTGACCAAGGACCCCAATTCGCCGCAGGCGATCAGCGCGGTCGCGCAACAGGTCGAGGCTTTGTTCCTGCAAATGATGCTGAAGAGCATGCGCGAGGCGGGCTCCGCCCAGGAAACCGACAGCAACGAAATGGGCATGTATCAAGACATGTTCGACAAGCAGGTCGCCTTGAGCATCAGCCAGCATGCGGATTTGGGGATAGGCAGGCTGCTCAAGCGGCAGTTGGCGGGGAAAACCGCGCCCGGCGCGGTCAAAGCGTCGTCGAGCGGGGCGGCGACCCCGGGCGGCGCCATGCTGACGCCGGCGGATTTCGTCAATCGAATGATGCCGCCGATACGCCGCGCCGCGAGCGCGCTGGGTTTGAATCCGGCCGGATTGCTGGCGCAAGCGGCCCTCGAGACGGGATGGGGACAGCGCATGCCGCGCAATCCCGATGGTTCCCCGAGCTTCAACATGTTCGGCATCAAGGCGGGCGATGGGTGGACGGGAGCGCGAGCCGTGGCCGACAGCATGGAAGTCACCGATGGCGTGGCGACACCCAAGCGCACGGCATTTCGAGCCTACGGCTCGATCGAGGAAAGCGTCGATGACTTTGCGAGCATGCTCAAGAACTCCCCCCGATATCGGGAGGCGATCGCCGCCGGCGCCGACGCCCAGGCCTACATCGCCCGCATCGGCAAATCCGGTTATGCCACGGATCCTGAGTATGGCAATAAGTTAAATCAGATCCTCAACAGCGACACCCTGCAGGCGGCTGTGAAGCCCCGCATCGCGAAACTATAGAAATTGACGCGGGTGCCGATATTGCGGGAGTCGAGTGAATTCGGGCTGACGTAGCGCGGAGAAGAATGTGTCAGATGTGTTTGGAATCAGCGTCTCGGCGCTTCAGGCGTTTCAGAACGCCATCAACGTCACCAGCAACAACGTTGCCAATGCCAACACGCCGGGCTTCGACCGAGAATCGGTCAACCTCACCGAAGCGATTCCGCAATCCAACGGCGCCGCGACGGTTGGCGCCGGCGTCGTCGTTTCGGGGGTCAGCCGCGCCTTCAGCCAGGCTGCCGCCAACCAGCTGAACACCTCGCAGAGCAGCCTGGGCCAGTTGAATGCCTTGCAGAATTACAGCAGCCAGATCGACAACCTGTTCGGCACCACGGTCGGCGGATTGAGCACCGCGCTGCAGAGCTTCTACAGCGCATTTTCCGATGTCGCCAACAACCCGACGTCGACCGCATCGCGGCAGGCTTTGCTCGGCCAGGCGCAAGCCGTCGCGGCGAGCTTTCAGAGCGCCAGTTCGAACCTCAACGCACTGAACACGGATGTGAACTCGCGCATCACGGCGGATGTGCAGCAGATCAATTCCATCGCATCGGCGATCTCGACGTTGAACCAGCAAATCGTCGTGGGTACGGCACAAGATGGCAACCAGCCGCCCAATGAACTGCTCGACCAGCGAGATCAGCTCGTGTCGAACCTGTCGCAATTGGTCGGCGTTTCCACGACGACCGACACCGACGGTGCCTTGAATGTCTTCGTGGGCAACGGGCAGCCCTTGGTGCTGCAGGGGCAGACCACGGCATTGACCACGGTGGCGAATCAGTTCAATGCCTCGCAATTGGAGATCTCGACCAGCACCTCCGACGGCAATTCGATCAGCGGCAATATCACCTCCGGAGACCTGGGCGGCCTCCTGGCCGCGCGTGCCCAGGTGATCAATCCGGCCTTGAATCAGCTGGGACAGGTGGCCACGGCCTTCAGTCAGAGCGTCAATGCGCAGCAAGGCGACGGCCTGGATTTGAGCGGAAATCTGGGCGCCAACATCTTCTCGGTAGGCACTCCGTTGGCCACGGCGTCCTCGAAGAACACGGACGCCGTGACCGCCAGTGTCAGCGTCAATGCAAACGGCCTGGGCGCGCTGACAGCGGACAACTACATCCTGTCGTTCCAGGGCGGTGCGCCGACTTTGACCGATACCACCACGGGCGCGAATGTGACGCCGACAGGTGCCGGGACGGCCGCCAATCCTTACGTGGCCAATGGCGTGTCGATCGTCTTGTCGGGAGCACCCGCGGCCGGCGATCAATTCCTGATCCAGCCCACGGCCACGGCGGCCTCGAGCATCAAAGCCGTGTTGACCGATCCTTCGAAAATTGCGGCAGCCGGCGCGATCCTGACCACAGCGTCCGGCACCAACACCGGCGCCGCCGCCATCAGCGCCGGCACGGTGCTCGATTCGGCCAATCCGAATTTATTGACACCCGCCACCATCACGTTCGCGAATCCGCCCAACACCTTTTCAGTCAACGGCGGGCCGCCTCTTGCCTACACCAGCGGCGCCAACATCGCGGTGAATGGCTGGCAGGTACAGATCAGCGGCACACCGGCCGCGGGCGATACCTTTACCGTCTCCAGCAACGCGGGCGGAACGGGGGACAATCGCAATGCGCTGGCGGCCGCCAATCAGCAAAGCGTCGGGGTGCTGAACAACGGCACCACCAGCATCACCGCGGGCGTGAGCGCATTGATCACCGGTTTGGGCAGCCAGGCGCAGCAAATCAACACGGCGCAAACCGCGCAAGCGGCGGTGAACAGTCAGGCGCTCACCAGCGTGCAGTCGACCAGCGGCGTGAACCTCGATGAAGAGGCGGCGAGCCTGTTGCAATGGCAGCAAGCCTACCAGGCAGCGGCGCAGGCCTTGACCATCGGCAACGGCTTGTTCACGACGTTGATCGATTCCGTGAACGGCACGTTCACCTAAGGAGATCGCAGTCATGCGCGTAACACAAAGCATCGATCAAACGCAGTTTCTGACGGCGGTCAATACGCTGGAATCCAACATCAACCAGACGCAGAATCAACTGTCGAGCGGACTGCAATTTACCACCGCGTCGCAGAACCCCACTGCGGCCGGAAGCGTGAACAACTACGAGCAGGCCCTGGCGCAAAGCCAGCAATACGGCACCAATGCCACCAGTGCACAGACGAATTTGAACACCGAGGGCAACGCGCTCACGCAGGTGCAAAATCAATTGCAGAGTCTGCGCAGCCTGGCTCTCGAGGCCAATAGCGGCACCCTGACGAACGCCAACCGCACGGCCATCGCCACGCAGGTCGTGCAGATTCAGAATAGTTTGCTGTCGCTGGCCAATACGACGAACGGCAACGGCGAGTTCATTTTCGGCGGCTTCGCGGCGCAGACCCAGCCCTTCACCTCGACGGCCACCGGCGCCACGTACAACGGTGACCAGGGCCAACGCCAAGTGCAAATCGCGGCCGGCCTCAGCGTGGCCGACGGCGATAACGGCGATACGGTGTTCAACCAGATCAAAACCGGCAATGGCACCTTTGCGGTCGCCGCCGCTGCCGGCAACACAGGATCGGGCATCGTGGGCGCGACGACGGTGTCCAATCCGGCTGCCTATGACGGCGGCACGTATGCCATCACCTTTACCGCGCCGGGCACCTACCAGGTCACGAAAGGCGCGACCCTCGTCACCACCGGCACTTACACCGACGGCGGCACGATTGCATTCAACGGCGTGCAGGTGACCTTGAGCGGCACGCCCGCCACGGGCGATTCATTCACCCTGGCGCCCAGCACCAATCAAAGCCTGTTCACGACGGTGCAGAACCTGGTGACGGCGCTGCAAACCGGCGTCACGACCCCGGCATCATCGACCGCCCTGAACAATTCGATCAATGCGGCGATCAACAACATCGATCAGGCGGTCACCCAGACTTCCGACGTCCAGGCGAGCGTGGGCGGGCGCCTCAATTCGATCACCACGCAGCAGTCGGTCGCGACCAGCCAGCAGACGCAGTTGCAGCAGTCCATCTCCAACTTGCAGAGCTTGGATTTCGCGACCGCCATCACCACGCTGGATCAGCAAAACACCACCTTGAGCGCGGCGTTGCAGGCCTTCTCGCAGACCCAAGGGCTGTCGCTGTTCAAGTTTCTCTGACAGCTCAGGTGCGCCGCACCCTGACGCCCCGGGGTTCCCGGCCGGCCGGGAATCCGCGAAGGTCGATCAGTGGTGATGGCCGCCGGCGCCGTGCACGTGGCCGTGTTCCAATTCCTCTGCCGTCGCCTCGCGCACGGCCACGACTTGCACGTCGAAATGCAGGGTCTTGTCGGCGAGCGGATGATTGCCGTCGAGCGTCACCATATCCCCCATGACGCCGGTGACCGTGAACAGGCGCATGCCGTCGGGGGTTCTGGCCTGGAATTGCATGCCCTTCTTGAGCTCGCCGGAGCCCTGCAAGCTGCGCTTGGGCACGCGCTGAATCAAGGCCGGGTCATACTTGCCATAGCCTTCCTCCGGCACGACCGACACCGCCACGCTGCTGCCGTCCTGCTTGCCCTCGAGCGCCTTCTCCAAGCCCGACACCAGGTTGCCGTGACCTTGGATGTAGGCCAGCGGGTCGCCGCCGGCGGAGCTGTCGATCACGCCCCCGGCGTCGTCCTTGAGGGTGTAATGAATGAGTACGACTTTATCTGCGGAAATTTCCAAAGGCTGTCTCCGAAAGGGGGTGCTTCGCGCACCGGGTTACAACATCGAATAGGTTAGGTCAATTGCGCCTCGAGATCGTAGTCGCCCGCCGCGGTGATCTGCACATTGACCAGCGAGCCCACGGACAGGGCACGGCCGGCGCGGCGGGCGCCCGCGATGCGTACCGTGCCGTCGATCTCCGGGGCGTCGCTGCTGGAGCGGCCGATGGCGACATCGCTGCCGGAGTCGATGCGATCGATCAACACGGGCATCTGACGTCCGATCTTTTGCGTGAGCCGCCGGGCGCTGATCTGCGCCGCCAGTTCCATGAAGCGGCCGCGGCGTTCGGCCTTCAGTTCCGCAGGGACGGGAGTTTCTTTGAGCGCATTGGCCGCGGCGCCCTCGACCGGCGAGTATTCGAAGCAGCCTACGCGGTCGAGCTGCGCCACGCGCATCCAGTCGAGCAGTTCCTCGAAGTCCTGATCGGTTTCGCCCGGGAAACCCACGATGAACGTACTGCGAATGGTGATGTCGGGCACGACGCGGCGCCAGGCGGCGATGCGCTCCAAGGTGTTTTCGGCCGCCGCGGGGCGCTTCATCAATTTCAAGATGCGGGCGCTGGCGTGCTGGAACGGAATGTCCAGATACGGCAGAACCTTGCCCGCCGCCATGAGTTCGATGACCTGATCCACGTGCGGGTAAGGATAGACATAGTGAAGGCGGATCCACGCGCCCAATTCGCCGAGCGCGGCGGCCAAATCATAGAAACGGGCACGGCGCGAGACATCGCGCCAGCTCTCAGCGGCGTACTTCAAGTCGACGCCATAGGCACTGGTGTCCTGGGAAATCACCAAGATTTCCTTGACGCCGGCGCGCACCAATTGTTCGGCTTCGCGCAGCACCGCACCGACCGGCCGGCTGACCAGGTCGCCGCGCATCGAGGGAATGATGCAAAAGCTGCAGCGATGGTTGCAGCCCTCGGAGATCTTCAAGTAAGCATAGTGGCGCGGCGTGAGCTTGATGCCTTGCTCGGGAACCAAGTCGACGAAGGGTTCGTGTTTTGGGGGTAAATGCTCATGCACTGCCGCGACCACTTCTTCATAGCGCTGCGGGCCGGTGATCTTGAGCACTTGAGGATGTCGATCGAGAATCTTCTGCGGTTGGGCGCCCAAGCACCCGGTCACGATCACTTTGCCGTTCTCGGCCAGCGCTTCGCCGATGGCATCCAGCGACTCATCCACCGCTGAATCGATGAACCCACAGGTATTGACCACCACGAGGTCGGCGGCGCCATAGCTTCCAGCCACTTCATAGCCCTCGGCGCGCAAGCGGGTGAGGATGCGTTCGGAGTCGACCAGCGCTTTGGGGCAGCCCAAGCTGACGAAGCCCACTTTCGGGCTCCTGCGTTTGACGGTTTTCACGGTATGGCAACGGGGTGGCAGGAATCGGGGCGAAATTGTACTCCAAAACCCCACTTCCCGGCCGATAACAGGCCGCTCGAGGCCCGGTGGGCCCGCGCCCCGCGAAACGGCGCGACCTGATCGAAGTCGCCGATTCTGCGACCTGGCGCAAACAAAAGCCCCTCAGAAGCCCCAGGGCGGGCTAAAGAACCGCCGAACCGGTCCGATAAGGAGTTGGAATGTGTCACCGGTCCGCCCGAGGGGGTGAAGTGAACACATAGGGCCTAAGAGGGGCCGGTGGTTAAACTTTCAGGAGTCATCAATGTCACTAGTTCTAAATACCAATATCGCCTCGCTGAACGCGCAGAACAATCTGTCGGGTTCGCAGGCGCAGCTCAACCAGTCGTTGGAGCGCCTGTCTTCGGGCTTGCGCATCAACAGCGCCGCCGACGATGCCGCCGGCCTCGCGATCAGCCAACAATTCACCACGCAGATCAACGGCACCAACCAGGCCGTCAGCAATGCCAACGATGCCGTCTCGGAAGCGCAAACGACCGCGGGCGCACTGAACACCATCGTCAACAACCTGCAGAGCATTCGCACGCTGGCCGTCGAATCGGCCAACGGTTCGAACAGCGCGTCGGATCGCCAGGCTCTCAATAACCAGGTGCAGCAGCAGATTGCGGAAATCACGCAGATTGCGCAGCAGACCACGTTCAACGGTTTGAACGTGCTCAACGGCTCGAGCGGTACGACCGTGTACCAAGTCGGCGCCAACGTCGGCAATACGATTGCCGTGAGCCTGCAGCAGGGTGTCGGAGCCAACCAGATCGGTCAGTTCTCGACCGCCACCGGTGGGACAGTGACCGGCGCAGCGTTGACCGGCACCAGCACGGTGACCGCGAGCGACGGCACGTCGACCGTGACCGTCGGCGCCACCTCAGGGTTCGTGGGCTCAACGACCTTTCAGGGAGCGACCTCCGCTTTCGCCAAAGCCGCCGCCATCAACGGCGCCGGACTGCAGGGCCTTACCGCGAGCGCCGCGACCACTGCGGTCGACACAGTCGCCTTCGGGGCGATTGGTTCGGACGCCGTTGCCAATACGGCACCGACGACCGCGAGCACGTTTGATCTTACGATCAACGGCACGGCGATCTTTTCTGGGACCAACAACGTGCCCACGACGGCCGGTGCCACCGGCGGCCTGACCGCCAGCGCGGTCGTGTCGCAGATCAATTTGTTCACGGGAACCACCGGAGTCACCGCGTCGCTCAATACCAATGCCTCCGTAGGCACGGTGGGCGCGATCATTCTGAGCAATACCGACGGCAGCGACATCAGTGTCGGCCAGACGGTTACCGAGGGCACGGGTGCCACGGCCGGCGGCGGCTTTGGCGCAATCGCCGGCACGCTCCCGGCTACGGTCACCACCCAGGGCAAGGTCACGTTGACGGATTCGAAACCCGTGACCCTCACCGACGTGGGCACCGCCGGCGGATCGGTCGCGCTGGGCTTCGTCAGCGGTCAGGCCACAGGCCTCAGCCTGACCACCTCGGGCGCAACGGCGACCCTGGCGAATCAGAACGTACTGACCGTGGCCGGTGCCAACAGCACCATCTCCTCGGTGGATGCGGCACTTTCGACGGTCAGCGCGTTCCAGAGCCAATTGGGCGCGATCCAGAATCGCTTCACGGCAGCGGTCAGCAATCTGCAGTCAACGGCGCAGAACCTGACGCAGTCGCGCAGCACCATTCAGGATGCGGACTTCGCGGCGGAAACGGCAAACTTGACCCAGGCTCAGGTGTTGGAACAGGCCGGTATCTCGGTGTTGGCGCAGGCCAACCAACAGCCCCAGCTGATTCTCAAGCTTTTGCAGTAACAGCCGACATCTGAAAGAGAGTCGTCAAATCCCACGGCTCGACCGATAGCGGTCGAGCCGTGGTCTTCGAATGGAGTTCGAACGCAGTAGAGGTTATTGAGTCAATTAAATAGGTGAACCATGGCCAGCGACGGACAACCGGTACAGATACCGGCGATCAGCCTCGTGCACGGAAGTCAGGCACCTACAGCAGCAGTTCAGCCAAGCGGCAAGGTTTTGCCGCAACCCGGCAAGCCGCCGGCGGCGCCGGCCCCGCCCCCGCCCCCCGATGTGGGAGCCCAGGTCGCGCTGCTCAACAAATATCTCAACAACTCGGGCAAGCCCGATCAATTTCGCGTCGCCCCGGACTCGGATGACAAGCTCATCCAGCAGATCAATCCCGCGAACGGCGCGGTGATCGGCGAATATCCCGTCAGCGAGTTTGCCGCCTTGGCCCGCAGCGTGGGCATTTCCGGCGTTCTCGTCGATCAGCACGCCTGAACGAGCGATTTGCGCCGGTACTTGGTACGCCGCTTGCTTAAGTTTGGACACAGCTCGCCGATAGATTGACCAACGTAACGCGCGGACGCCAAAAACCATGAGTTCAGTGATTCCCCCCAGCAGTGCCTCGAGCAACTCGAATGCCAGTACCCTGATCACCTCCACCGGGATTGGGTCGGGATTGAACATCAGCGCCATCGTATCGGCCCTGACCACCTCGTTTGGCGCCGCTCAAACCACGCAGTTGACCAATCAGCAGAACTCGCTGGACTCACAGGTTTCGGCCTTCGGCACCTTCACCGCCGCGCTCGACACCTTGCAACTCGCGCTGCCGCCGCTCGAGGACCCCACTCAACTGGCGGGTTTTGCGGCGACGGTTGCCGACAAGAGCATTGCCAGCGCGACCACGACCTCGGACGCGGTTGCGGGCCAGTATTCGCTGCTGGTGAACAATCTTGCGACCTCCGCGACCCTGACCTCGCAGCCGGTGACGAGTACCGCAACGGCGATCGGAACCGGCACCCTGACCATTGCCGTGGGCAGTGCGTCGACCGCGATTACCATCGACCCGACCGACAATACATTGGCCGGCATTGCTGCCGCGATCAATTCCGCGTCCAACAATCCCGGCGTGTCCGCCAGCATCATCACCACCACGGCGGGATCCCGGCTGGTGCTCACCGGCACTGCGACCGGGGCGGCCAATGCCATCACGGTCACGCCGTCGGGCGGCGACGGCGGCCTGTCATCGCTGACATTTACGCAGACGCAGGCCGCGCAAGATGCCAACTTCTCGATCAACGGTTTTGCGGCCACCAGCGCGAGCAATGTGGTGAGCGGCGCGCTCACGGGCGTGACCATCAATCTGCAGCAAGCGTCCGCGGCGAATACGCCGACGACACTGTCGATCAGCCCGGACACCTCCTCCGCACAGACCTCGATCGACGCCTTCGTGACCGCCGTGAACGGCGTGCTCAGCAGCATCCAAACGCTGACCGGCTTCGATCCCTCGACCAATACCGCGGGGCCTCTGAACGGCAACGCCACGCTGGAAGCATTCCAAAACCAGCTGCAAACCATCCTCGGCCAGGTGACGAACGGATCGGGTGGCGTGAAGTCCCTGACGGATCTTGGGATCACCGCCGGTACCAACGGCACCTATGCCACCGATGACACGACATTGGGCAATGCCTTGAGTGCCAATCTTGCGTCCATCGGAAACTTGCTGGGCGGCAGCAACGGCCTCGCCACCCAGATCAGCAATCTGGTCGATGGCTACACGAAGCCGGGCGGTTTGCTCGACTCCATCAACCAAGGGCTCGAGACCGGCCTCAGCAGCGTCGCGCAACAGCAAACGGCGCTCAATGCGCAACTGGCGGCTTACTCCGCCACGCTGACCACGGAATACAACGCCATGGACACGGCGGTCGCCGCGCTCAAACAGACGCAGACCTTTCTGAACGCCGAGTTCAATCCCACCGCGAATGCCGCATCGGGCACCTCATCCAGTAATACCGGCTTGAGCAGCGGCACCTTGGGCACGAGCGGCTAACCATGTACGCGCAGCGAGGGGCGGCTCAATACCGCGCAGTCAGCAGCCATGGACTGGTCGCCGCGGCCAGCCCCACCCGGCTGGTGCAGATCATGTTCGAGCAAATTCTCGAGCAATTGGCGGCCGCGCAAGGCTGCATCGCACGCATCCGCAACAATCTGCCGCTCGCCGACGTGATTGCCAAGGGCAAAGCGCTGGGCAAGGCGATTCGTTTGATCGACCAGCTCAACAACACGCTCGACATGGAACGCGGTCAGCAAGTCGCGGAGAACCTGCGAGCGCTCTATGTCTACATGCTCGCACGGTTGACGCTCGCCAATGCGACCAACGATGCAAATATCGTCGCGGAAGTGGCCTCCTTGATTCTCAAGGTGAAGAGCGGCTGGGATCAGATCGTCGACACCCGATGACCGACGGCAGAGACAATGAGCATCTTCTGCGCGCGCTGGCCCTGTCGCACGACATGCTGGCCGTCGCGGAAAAGGCGGACTGGCGGTCCTTAGGAGCGCTCGACGCCGAGCGATTGGAACTGCTAAAGTCATTTTGGCGCAAGACCCAGCGGGCGGATGCCGCGGATCGGGCCTTGCTGGAAGAGATCTCCAAGATCAATGACCGGACGATCGGTCTGGTGGAGCACCAACGGCGCAGCAAGGGTCGCGATATCGATATGGCCGCGGTCGGCCGCCGAGCGGTAGCGGCTTACTCAACGATCCGGCTGCAGCGCTAAAGCACAATTCTCGACAGAGCTGGGGAGGCCATGGTTGAGTCATTTCTCGGCGATGGTCTGATTTTCGAAGAGTCGCTCCCGGTGGCGTGGGTTCAGGGGGCGCTCGCCGAAGGCTTGCTGCTGGCCCGGCTCAATGCCGACAACCACCAGTTGCTCGGCGCCGAATCCTCGCTCGACGAAGTGCGGGTACATGAGGCGTTGAAAGACGAATCGCCGGCCTTGCTGCATGAATTGCAACGCCTCGAGTACAAGGTCAACATTTTATTGCGCCTGGTGGGGGAGCTTGCCGTGCGCAGCAGCGGTCTGCCCGCCGCCCAGCGGGTGCGCCTGTCCGCGCGCGCCTTGGAGTGGTTTGGCGAACCGGCGCCCCCCGCGGGGTCCACGGGCTTGCTCTCGCTTTATATAAATCCTGCGCTACCTCAACCTTTGAGAATTCCCTGTGTGGTCGTCGGCCAACGCACCATTGACGATGCGCGCGCCATCCAGTTGCGCTTCGCGGGATTGAGCGAGGCGGTCGTCGACCTGCTCGAGAAGCTTATTTTTAGGCATCACCGCCGCCTGGTGGCCGGCGCCCGACTTGCCGCCGGCTAGGTTTCAAAGCCCCACAGGGGACAAACACTGCAGCCGATTTTAGGGTATGCCCCTACGCTCTTTACGGGGGTTTGCCAACTGCTTTTCTCTCAAGTTCCTCAGTTAGTATGCGCTCGCACACAACATTGATTGAACAATGTCAAAGGGTTAGATGCAAAGCTTAAGATTGAACCAGAGATATGTGCGCTCCGTCACACTTTGATTAATGGGAAGGAGTCCCAATCGTGGTTGAAGCGAAAGTTATCGTGATCGAGCCCACAGAATCGGAGGCGAATGCCCTCCAGGCCCTGCTGCGCTTTTTGGACCTGGAACCGATCCAGGTGCGCAACGTGGCTGAGTTGCGCGAGCTGGCGCACTGCAGCGCCGCAGACTGCCTGGCGGTGATTGCGCGCCGTGAAACGGTGAACGCGCTCGGTGCGGATCTGGTGGCTCTGCTGCGCACCATGCGCCAGCCGCTGCCGGTCATTTGCATCAGCGCCGAAGGCCTGCCGAAAATCGCCGAGAGCAGCGGCGACCTGGCCTGGTTTCATCTGGAAACTCCCGTCAAGCAGCGCCGCCTGTCTTCCGTATTGCATCAAGCACAAAACGTTCGCAGCGGCCACCCGACGCAACCCGGCACTCATCGGTTTCGGCCGAGCGGCACTTCGCGCTCCATGCGTGCCGTGCACCGGCTGGTCGAACAAGTCGCCCCTTTCGACACCAACGTGCTCATTCTCGGCGAATCCGGCACGGGCAAGGAAATGGTGGCGCGGCACATTCACGAGCTGTCGGGCCGGGCGGCGCATCCCTTCGTCCCGGTGAACTGCGGCGCCATTCCGGCGGACCTGTTGGAAAGCGAACTGTTCGGGCATGAAAAAGGCGCGTTTACCGGCGCACTGTCGACCCGCCTCGGCCGCTTTGAATTCGCCGAGGGCGGGACACTGTTCTTGGACGAGATCGGCGACATGTCGCTGCAAATGCAGGTCAAGCTGCTGCGGGTATTGCAGGAGCGGACCTTCGAGCGCGTCGGCAGCAACAAGACCATCCGCTGCAATGTGCGCATCATCGCCGCCACGCATCGCGACCTGGATGCCGCCATCATCGCCGGACGTTTCCGCGAAGATCTGTACTACCGCCTCAATGTCTTTCCGTTGCAGATGCCTCCCTTGCGCGAGCGTCTCGACGATCTGCCGGTGTTGATCGAGCATCTGGTGCAGCGCCAGAGCCAGAGCGGCGGGCGAAAAATTCAACTGGACTCGAGTGCCATGGACTGCCTTGCCCGCAATCGTTGGCCGGGCAATGTGCGGGAACTCGCCAATTTGCTGGAAAGGTTGGCCATCTTGTTTCCCGCTCAAACCATCACGGCGGCCGATTTGCCCGACCGGTACCGCAGCTTGGCCGGCTGGTTGGGCAGCGAGGCGCGAATCGATGCACGTCCGGAGCCGGTGACGGTGACGGAAACCCCGACCTTCGAGGAACCGCCGGCCGGTGACGCCGATTCGGGCGAGGTGGCGTACGAAATGCTCGATGTCGGTGCCGCTCTGCCGCGCGGCGGCATCGATTTGAAGGATCACATGTCGGCCATTGAAATCGGGCTGATACGCAAAGCGCTCGAGGAAGCGGACGGCACGGTGGCCGGCGCGGCGCGGCTGCTGCGCATCCGGCGCACCACGTTGGTCGAGAAGCTGCGCAAATACCGCTTGAGCGCCTGACAAATTATTGACGCAGGCCATGGATGGCATCGCTGATCGGGCCGTAACTGGTTGATAGGCGGGACAAATAGCGCCAAGGCACAGAAGTTGCTTTCTTCTCCGGCATGGCAGCCACAAAACTCGAGCTGATTGAAAACCGTCGCACCGAGCTTCAAGCGGCGTTCCTCGCCTTCGGGTCGGTTTCGGAACAACTGTCGGGCGCCTTTGATTCTCTGCGCAGCCAGGTCGCGCAGCTTCGAGCCGACCTGGGCGAGGCGCACGCGGGCAAGGAACATCTGGCGGCGCGCCTATCGGCCCTGGTCAAAGGCCTGCCCGGCGGTGTTCTCGTTCTCGACAGCCGCGGCGCGATCCAGGAATACAACCCCGCGGCGCTCGATCTGTTGGGCGAACCCCTTCTCGGCCAGATCTTCAGCGCCGTCTGCGCCCGCGCCACGCTGAATCCGCGCGGCATCGGCGAGCACACGGAATTGCGCAGCGGCCGCTTCGTCAACGTGTCGCGGCGCGAACTCGAGAACGGCGGCGAAGTGGTGCTGCTGACCGACGTGACCGAAGCGCACCTGATGCAGGTTTTCCTGACGCGCCAACAGCGGCTGCTGACCTTGGGCGAACTGGCGGCGGGCCTTGCCCATCAGATCCGCACGCCCTTGGCGGCGGCGTTGTTGTATGCCTCGCAAATGACGCTGTCCGGCCGAAACCCCGCGGATCTGGCGCGCTGCGCGGAAAAAACGGTCGGGAGCCTCAAGCAGCTCGACAAGCTGGTGAACGACATGCTGGCCTTCACGCATGGCGGCGCGGCGCGCGAGGCGGTGAGCGTGAGCGCGTTGCTGGAACAGGTGGCGCAGTGGCTGCGGCCTGCGCTTCGCGATGGAATCCGGCTCACGATCCGGACGCAGGCGCCTGATCTGGTGGTGCGCGCCAATGCGCCGTCGCTGGTCTCCGCGGTGCTGAATCTGGCGACCAATGCACTGCAGGCGGCCGCCGCGCCGCTCGACTTGGAATTGCTGGCGCGACGCACGGTGGACGGGCGCGCGCAAATCGTGGTCAGCGACAACGGCCCCGGCGTGCCGATGGCCATCCGTGAACGCATTTTCGAGCCCTTCTTCACCACCAGAGCGCGCGGCAACGGCATCGGGCTGTCAATCGTCAAGTCCGTGGTCGAGGCGCATGAGGGCAGTGTGCGTTTGGCCGATTCAGCCGGCGGCGCCACCTTCATCATCGAACTTCCCGCAGAGGACCCTTCATGAGCAAGATGAACGATGCAGTTCTGGTGGTCGAGGACGATGCCGCGCTGCGCGAAGCGCTGCTCGACACCTTGCGCGCAGCCGGCCTGGCGGCGCTCGCGGCAGCCGATGCGCCCGGTGCGCTGCAGTTGCTCGCAAGCGAAGACATCGGCCTGGTGATATCCGACGTGCACATGCCCGGCGCCAACGGCTACGAGCTGCTGTCCTCGATCAAGCGCCTGCGTCCCTACCTGCCGGTGGTGCTGATGACCGCCTATGGCACGGTGGCGCAAGCGGTGGCGGCCATGCGCGAGGGCGCCACCGACTACATCGTCAAGCCCTTCGACGCACAGGCGCTGATCGACATGGCTCAGCGCCAACTGGCCGCGCGCGTCACGCCGAACGAACTGATCGCCGTTGATCCCGAATCGAAGCGCCTGGTCGGGCTGGCGCGCAAGATCGCGGAAAATGACGCCACGGTGCTCATTTCGGGGGAGAGCGGTACGGGCAAGGAGGTGTACGCGCGCTTCATTCGCGACAATTCGCAACGCGCCGATAAGCCCTTCGTCGCCATCAATTGCGCGGCCATCCCCGAGAACATGCTCGAGGCCAGTCTTTTCGGCTACGAGAAGGGAGCCTTCACCGGCGCCCTCGCGGCGCACGCCGGAAAGTTCGAACAGGCGCAGTCCGGCACGTTGCTGCTGGATGAGATCTCTGAAATGGATCTGGGACTGCAGGCGAAGATCCTGCGGGTCCTGCAGGAGCGCGAAGTGGAGCGCCTCGGCAGCACGCGCACCATCAGCCTGGACGTACGCGTGATTGCCACTTCGAATCGCGACCTGCCCGAAGAAGTCCGCGCCGCGCGCTTCCGCGCGGATCTGTACTACCGGCTCAACGTCATGTCGTTGCGATTGCCGGCTCTGCGCGAGCGCCGCGGGGACATCCTGCCGCTGGCGCGCCGCGCGATGCAGGCTTGCGCCCGCGCCGGCCAGGCGGCATTGAGCCTGTCGGCTGGGGCAGAAAACAAGCTGCTGCGATATGACTGGCCGGGCAACGCCCGCGAATTGAACAACATCGTGCAGCGCGCCGCATGGCTGGCCTCCGGCGGCATCATTGACGCCGCGGATCTGGACACCGGTGCGGCGGGCGCCGAATCCGGCGCCGCGCCGGTCGCATCGCGCGCCGAATCCAGCGCCGCGCCGGTCGCGTCGCGCGACTCCAGTTTGGACAACGATCTGAAAGATCGTGAGCGCGAGTTGATACTGGCCACGCTGCGCGTGACCGGAGGCAGCCGCAAACTCACCGCCGAGCGCCTCGGGATCAGTCCGCGCACGCTGCGCCACAAGCTGCAGCAGTTCAAGGCCGAAGGCCTGACCGTGCCGCGCGCCCACGAACAGCAATTCATGACGGTGTAATCCATGAGCAGCATGCAAATCACACAAGTATTGGCGGAGATGCGCGCACTGCAGGCGCGCGCGTCCGGCATCGCGGAGGCACCGGCGGCCCACGCGCAACCCTCGGACTTCGCCAACCTCATGAAAGGCACCGTGGACCAAGTGGCGACGATGCAAAACCACGCCATCGGGCTGGCGGATGCCTACGAAGCCGGCGACAAGAGCGTCGATCTCACCAACGTCATGTTGGAGCTGCAAAAAGCGGGGCTGGCGTTTCGCGCCATGACCGAGGTGCGCAACAAGCTGGTCGACGCTTACACGCAAGTAATGAACATGTCGGTCTGACAGACCGTGTCTCACCGCGAGGATTGATCCATGGCTGACATCGTACCCACCCCTGCACCGGCGCGCGGCCTGGCGGACATTCCCGGACTCAAGCAGGCCGGTTTGCTGGCCGGCGTGGCTGCCGCGGTGGCCGCCGCGATCTGGCTGGTGATCTGGTCGCAAGGACAAAACTACACCGTGCTCTACGGCCAGCTCTCCGAACGCGAGAGCGGCCAGGTCATGGACGCGCTGACGGCGGCCGGCATCGAATTCAAGCTCAACCCCTCGGGCGCGGTCTCGGTGCCCGAATCCAAAGTGCAGGAAGCGCGCATTCGGTTGGCAAGCCAGGGACTGCCGCAGAGCGATTCGATGGGGATTGAAATGATTCAAAAGGATTCCGCGCTCGGCAACAGCACCCTGATGGAGAGCGCGCGCTATCAATCGGTCCTCGAGACCGAATTGGCGCGCACCATCATCAAGGTGCAGGGCGTGCAGAGCGCGCGCGTGCACTTGGCGCTGCCCAAGCCGTCGGTTTTCCTGCGCGATGCCCACAAGGCCACCGCGTCGGTCATGCTGCAGCTGTATCCCGGCCGGCGGCTGGAGCCGGGCCAGGTCGCCGCCATCGTGCATCTGGTGGCATCGAGCGTGCCGGAATTGGCCGCCAGCGACGTGACCTTGGTCGATCAGGCGGGATCCTTGCTCAATTCTCCCGACGAAAATGCCGAAGCGGCCGCCAGCACCCGGCAATTCGAGTACACGCGCAAACTCGAGGAGAGCTATCAACGGCGCATCATCGAGCTGCTCGAACCCATGATCGGGCCGGGACGGGTACGCGCGACGGTCACCGCGGACCTGGACTACACGGTGACCGAAGAGACCCACGAGAATTATGATCCGCAAAAGACGGCGGTACGCAGCGAGCAGACCAGCAACGAGACGCGCAAGGGCGGCGATGGATCAGAAGGCATCCCGGGTGCCTTGAGCAATCAACCGCCGGGAACCTCCGGTGCGCCCACCATTGCGGGCGCCGCAACCCCGGGCAATCCGGCCTCCCCACCGGCCGCCGGCGCGCAAACCGCCGCCACCGCGGGACCGAGTTCGAACTCGCAGCGCAGCACGCGCAATTTCGAAGTCGATCGCACGCTCTCCTATGTGAAGCAGCCGGTGGGGGTATTGAAGCGCCTCAATGTCGGCGTCGTTCTCGATGACTGGCAGAAGGTCGATGCCGACGGCAAAGTAACCACCGCGCCGATGAGCGATACGGATATCAAACGCTTCAGTCAGCTGATCAAGGAATCCATCGGGCTGAAAGAGGATCGCGGCGACCAGCTCAATGTGCTGAATCAGGCATTCAAGAGCAACGTGACGCTGGCCCCGGTGGATGCCGTGCCGCTGTGGCAGCAACCTTGGGTGTCGCAACTCGCCAAGCAACTCATCGGCGCCGCCCTGGTGCTGGTCGTGGCATTCCTGGTGCTGCGGCCTTTGATGAAGTCGCTGACGAAGCCGGCGGGCCGGGTGTCCGCGAGCGTCGAGGAAATCGACGGCGACCGTCTGAGCCTCTCGGCTCAGGGCAAGCCCATCAAGCTCGCGCCGAGCTTCGAGCAACAGATCGCGGCGGCAAGAACCTTGGTCGGACAAGACCCACGACGCGCGGCGCAAGTCGTCAAGGATTGGGTCTCCGCGGATGGCTAACGATGAACTCGCCGGAACGCAGCGCGCCGCCATCCTGCTCATGAGCCTGGGTGAGCAGGACGCGGCCAATGTGCTCAAGCAGCTCGATGCGCGCGAGGTCCAGAAACTGGGCATTGCCATGGCCGAGCTGAAAGAGGTGTCTCGCGAACAGATGAGCGCGGTGCTCGACAAATTCATCGGGATCGCCGACGGCAAGGCCAACATTGCCGGCGGATCTCAGGAGTATGTGCGGCGGGTGCTGACGCAGGCGGTCGGCAAGCAGAAGACGGACATGCTGCTCGACCGTGTTTCGAACGGCCAGACCGGCCAAGGCATCGAAGCCTTGAAGTGGATGGAGGCCAAAGCCGTCGCGCAAATCATCAGCGGCGAGCATCCGCAAATCGCCGCCATCGTGCTGGCGCATCTCGAACCGGAGCAGTCGGCCGCCATCCTGCCGCTGCTCAACGAAGACCTGCGCACCGAAGTGCTGATGCGCATTGCAAGCTTGAACGAAGTGCCCCAGTCAGCGCTGACGGAGCTCGACCAGCTGGTCGAAAAACAGGCCAATGTTGCGCCCCCCTCGACCTTGAGGCGCGTGGGCGGCGCACGTACCGCGGCGAATATCTTGAATGCCATGGAGCGCGACAAGCTCAGCGAGGAGCTGGGCAAGATCGAAAAGGCCGACGGAGAAATGCATCAGCAGATCAAGGATCTGCTGTTCGTCTTCGACAACCTGTTGGATGTCGAGGATCGCGGCATCCAGGCGCTGCTGCGCGAAGTGGGTTCCGACACGCTGGCCGTGGCCTTGCGCGGGGCAGAACCGGAAGTACAGGAGAAGATCCTCAAGAACATGTCGAAGCGGGCGGCCGAAATCCTCAAGGACGACATGGAAGCGCGCGGCCCGGTGAAACTGGCGGACGTGGAAGCCGCGCAGAAGGAAATCATCGTGATCGCGCAGCGCATGGCCGAAGAAGGCACGATCAGTCTCGGCGGCAAGGGGGCGGCCGAATTTGTCTGAACCCAACGCCAAGCCGGCCGCGACGGTGGCCTTGTGGACCGTGCCGGACATGGAGAGCCCGGTGGCGCAGCCCAGAATGGCCACGGTCGGCGGTCTCGCCGACCTGCAGGCCGAGGCGCACAAGGAAGCCTTCGATCAGGGCCTGGCGGAGGGGCGCGAAGCGGGCCGCGCCGAAGTTCGGGCACAGGTAGAGCGGCTGGCAGGCATGTTCTATGACCTGGCGAAGCCCTTCGAGGCGCTCGATGCGGAGGTGGAGCGCGAGCTTTTGACCTTGGCCATGGCGTTGGCGCGGCAAATCGTACGCCGCGAACTGAAAACCGATCCGACCCAGATCATCGGCATCATTCGAGAGGCCATTGCAGCATTGCCGGTGGCGACCCGCGAGGTGCGGGTGCATCTGCATCCGGAGGATGCCGCCGTGGTCAAACAGCACCTGTCGCCCACCGAAAATGAACGCGCCTGGACCATCATCGAAGATCCGGTCATGGCCCGCGGCGGCTGTCAGATCACGACGGCGACGTCGCGCATCGATGCACGTCTGGAGACGCGGCTCGGGAGCATCTTGAGCGAACTCCTCGGTACCGAACGCCACTCGACGGTGCCGCGCGGCGGGTCCAATGAGCGAGCCTAGCGGCGCGGGCCTGCGCCCGGAGAAATGGTTGGACGCGCTCGTTCAGGCACGCCGGCGCATGGCGAGCACGGCCGAATTCGTGGTCGAAGGCACGCTCAACCGCATGGTCGGCATGACGTTGGAGGCGGTGGGGTGCGAGGCGGCGGTGGGCGGGCGCTGCCTGGTCGACACCGCGGAAGGCAAACAAATCGAGGCGGAGGTCGTCGGCTTCTCCGGCGACAAGCTCTTCTTGATGCCCACGGGGGATATCCGCGGCTTGATGCCCGGTGCGCGCGTCATTCCCACGCGCAGCGAATCCTCCGTCGCCATGGGCGATGAGTTGCTGGGCCGGGTGCTGGACGGGGCGGGCCGCCCGCTCGACGGATTCGGCGAGTTGCGCTGCACGGAGCGGGTGTCGCTGACCGGAGAGCCGCTGAATCCGCTCATGCGGCGCGCGATCCGCGATCCGCTCGATGTGGGTGTGCGCTCCATCAATGCGCTGCTGTCGGTCGGCGGAGGCCAGCGCATCGGACTCTTTGCAGGATCGGGCGTCGGCAAGTCGGTGCTGCTCGGCATGATGACCCGATATACCAAGGCCGATGTCACGGTGGTCGGCTTGATCGGCGAACGCGGCCGCGAGGTCCAGGATTTCGTCAGCAACACCTTGGGGCCCGACGGCATGCGCCGCGCCGTCGTCGTGGCCACGCCGGCCGACAATCCGCCGCTGATGCGCCTGCACGGTGCATGGTTGGCGACGGCCATTGCAGAGTACTTTCGCGATCGAGGCTTGAAGGTTTTGCTGCTGCTCGATTCCCTGACGCGTTTCGCACAGGCGCAGCGCGAAATCGCGCTGGCGATCGGCGAGCCTCCCGCGACCAAGGGCTATCCGCCCTCCGTGTTCGCGCGCCTGCCGCAACTCGTGGAGCGTGCCGGCAATAGCGACCGCGGGGCGGGGTCGATCACGGCCTTCTATACCGTGCTGGTGGAGGGAGATGATCAGAACGACCCGATCGCGGACGCGGCGCGCGCGATTTTGGACGGGCATATCGTGCTGTCGCGCCGCTTGGCGGAGAACGGCCTCTATCCGGCGATCGATGTGGAAGCCTCGATCAGCCGTGCCATGCACCAGATCGCCACGCGCGAGCAGCTCGATCTGGCCAACCGTTTCAGGCAGGTGTATTCGACCTATCAGCAGAACCGCGACCTCATCACCGTGGGAGCGTATCGGCGCGGGTCCGACGCACGGGTGGATCTGGCGGTGGAGCAGTGGCCGAAAATGCTCGAATTCCTGCGCCAGGACATGTACGAACCGGTGGGAATCGAACGTAGCTGCGCGGATCTGAAGCAACTCGTGACGCAGTTCTCAGCGCCTGCGGCGGCAACCGGCCGATAGTGAGCCTCCCATGATCAAGTCGAAACGATTCGAACCGATTCAGGAAATCGCCGCGACTTCGGCGAACGACTCGAGCCGTGTCATGGCCGAGGCCGGGCGCAAGGTCGCTGATCTGGAGCGGCAGCTCGAGCAGCTCCAGAATTATCGCGACGAGTATGTGCGCAATTCCACCCAGTCGAGCGGCGCCATCGATGCGGTCAAGCTGCAGAACTACCGCTCGTTCCTCGACCGGTTGGGCGAGGCGCTGCGCCAGCACCTGAAATCACTCGATATCGCCCGCAAGGAGTTCGACAAACGCCGTGCGCAGTGGAGCGAGAAGCGCGTCGAAGCGGAGACCTTGAACCGCGTGGTCGATCGCTTCCGCCACGAGGAGCGTCATGCCGCGGAGCGGCGTGAACAGCGCGAGGGCGATGAGGCGGCGATGCGCGCGATGCTCGCCGGGCGCACCGACACCGGGAGCGTTTAGGCCGGTATCGATTCCATCCCCGGGCATCAGGAACCTCCCGGCGGGCGTGCTACTCTGTCTCGAAATGGCCAGTATTTGGGTGGATGCCGACGCCTGTCCCGGCGTGATCAAGGATATTCTGTTTCGCGCCGCGAAGCGCACCGGCGTTGCCGTCACGCTCGTCGCCAATCAGGCGCTGCAAATTCCAAGAATCCCGAGCCTTCGCGCCGTGCAGGTGTCCTCCGGGTTCGATGTGGCCGATGTAGAAATCGTCAAACGCGTCGTCGCGGGTGATCTGGTGGTCACGGGCGACATCCCGCTCGCGGCCGAGGTCATCGCCAAGGGAGCCGAGGCGCTCAATCCGCGCGGCGAGCGCTATTCGCCCGATACCATACGCGGGGTGCTGGGCATGCGTGATTTTCTGGACACGATGCGCGCCAGCGGCGTGGTCGGCGGCGGACCGCCGCCGCTCACGCAGGCCAATCGCAATGCCTTTGCCGCGCAGCTCGATACCTGGCTGGCCAGGAGCCTGCCCGGACAGGCCCCCGTGCGCCCGGTTCCCAAGGCAGGCTCTTGATGGGTGACCGAGCCGGCATGGAGGACGAAGCGGCCGAACCGGCCGAACCGGTCGAGGTACCCCATACCGAGTTGTCGGCGGAGCTGTTGAACGCCGTGATCGAATCCTTCGTGCTGCGCGAAGGCACCGACTACGGCGAAAAGGAATTCTCGCTCGAAGACAAGGTGGCGCGGGTGGTGGCGCAACTCAAGAGAGGCGAGGCCAAAATCGTCTTCGACCCTGAATCCTCGAGTGTCACCATCGTGGTCGGGTGAACAAACTCCCAGGATCAAGCCTGCGAAGAGATTCAATCACAGCTCCATGCCACGCCGCACCGCCAATTCCGCGCGCCGCACTGCCAAGCCCCGGCAGCGCACCGCCAAGTTCGGACGCCGCATTGCGAAGCTCATGCGGGATACCGCCCGGCTTGCGCGCCGTGTCAGGCGCTGGTGGCGCCCGGCGCCGCTCCCAGCGAAGATCCTCATGGGTGTATTGATCACACTTGTGGTGTGGCTGCTGTGCAATTGGATTTATCAGGTGGTGCGCAAGCCGTCGGAATTGTTCTTTCCGGTGAGCGGAACGCTCAACAAATCGCCGGCGGAGACCTGGCAGGAATACGCGTCGATCTTTCAGAAATATTCGACCAGCGTGATGTCTTCCGATTTGCTCGCGGCGATTGCCCAGGTGGAGGGTTCCGGAAATCCCGTGGCTCGAACGTACTGGCGCTGGTCCTGGTCCTCACAGCCGTTCGAGGTGTACCGACCCGCCTCCAGTGCCGTGGGAATGTACCAAATCACCGACGGCAACTTTGCGGAAGCGCGGCGCTATTGCATTCACGATCACGTGGTCGTCGCGGACGGACCTTGGAATGACTGGCATTCGTGCTGGTTCAACAGCTTGTATGCGCGAGTGATTCCCAGCCATGCGGTCGAGCTCACATCGGCCTATCTTGACCGAAGCGTTGCAAACATTTTGGAGCGGCAACGTATTGGTTACGCGACACTGCAGCACAAGCAGACGCTCGCTGCGCTGATACATTTGTGCGGGGCCGGGGCCGGCGATGAGTTCGCCCGACGGGGATTCAGATTGATCGAGGGTCAGCGTTGCGGAGATCACCAGGCGCACGTGTATCTTGACCGCGTGAGTGCCATGAAGGCCGTCTTCGATCGCCTCGAGGGCTCTTGAGCGCTATCCAACGCGGGAACGAAGATCGCTCGGCTTACTTTGAATCGGCGCAACGGGCCAGCGCGTCCTTGACGGGAATCCGCGAGACGCTTCCCGCGTGGTAGTCGGTGAGCCATATCGCTCCGTGTCCCACACCGACGGAATCGCCGCCGGGACCCGCCCACTGGCACAGCACTCGGTTCGCGGTCGCATCGATGATGGACAGCGGCATTTTCGGCATGGTGCTGAAGACGCGGCCCGCGCTGAAGGTGATGTCGCCGCCGTGCCCCGGGGTTCCTAATGCGATGGCGATGGCGCGGCGGCCATGTGTATCGACGCGGGTCACCGTGCCATCGCCTTGATTCAGGGTCCAGATGGCGCCCGCGCCCGCGGTGAGGAACCGAGGATTGGGCCCGGTCGCCACGGTGGCGGTCTTTGCTCCCGTCGCGGCATCGATGCCCGTCACCTCGCCGCCCTCGGCGTGTGAAACCCAAATCGTACCGTTGCTGAACGTCGGGTTGTACGAGCCCGCCGGTACGCGATCGGTGCGAAGAACGGTCCCGCGCGCGGGATCGAGCCGCGCCAGATCGCCGAGCTTGTTCACGATGAGCCACACGCTTCCCGCGCCGTACGCAATACCCCCCTCGGCTGCGGCAGGACCCACGCCGAAGGTGGCGGCCAGGCGATGGGTCTTGAGATCCACTTTCGCCAGCGAGGGTGGGGTGGTGCACATGGGAACCCAAAGACTGCCGGAGCCGACCGCCAGACCGGCGCATGGTTCGCCGGGAAGCGGCACGGTGGCGGACAGCCGGTTGGTCTTCGGATCGATGCGATGCACGGCAAAGGGGCCGGTGCTCGCCACCCAAACGGCGTCGGGGGTGATCGCGACCCAGTCGGCGGTTTCCCCCAATTGAAGGGTGGCCACGGGCGTGAGTTCCGCGATGGACCTGGGCGGCGCGGCGGTCACGCTCGTGGATAACGACCACAGCGCAAGCGCTGAGCCGAGAATTTTCAAACTAAGGCGGTTCATCGCGGGAGTATGGACGAGGCACGCCGCGATTTCGATCCCGGCATGTTGTATGCTTCGCACGATCAATTTTGGCGGTTGAATGATAGGGAGTCGCGGCGTGCGAATTATTTTGCTGGTCTTCGCCTTGTTCGGCATGCAACTTGCGCGCGCTCAGGCGACCGCTGAACCCGAGCCGGTTCAGCACGAATTCATCATCAAGAATTTCAAGACGGAAAGCGGAGCCGTCCTGCCCGAGGCGCGCATCGTCTACGGTACCTACGGAAAACTGAATGCGAAGGGGGACAATGCCATCCTTCTGCCCTCGCACTACATGGCGGAAATGCACGGCTATGGTTGGTTGATCGGGCCGGGAAAGGCGCTCGATCCGACCAAGCTGTTCCTGGTCACCAGCGAACTTTTCGGCAATGGGCGCTCCTCCTCGCCCAGCAATACGCCTTATCCGTTTGATGGGCCGCGATTTCCGGTCACGACGATCCGCGACAACGTCCAGGCCGTGCATCGCATGCTCACCGAGCAGCTGCATGTCCAGCATGTGCGCGCGGTCATCGGATTCTCGATGGGTGCGCAGCAGGCCTTTCAATGGGCGGTCAGTTATCCCGACTACATGGATGGCATCGTGGCCACCTCCGGCACGGCGAAAACCTACGGCCATGGGATCGTGCGGCTGGAAGGCGAGATCTCGGCGCTCACCGCCGATCCGGTGTTCAACGGCGGCGACTACAAGACCCAACCGACGCGCGGGATTCAAGCCTTCTCCATGGATTGGGCCGGCTGGCTGTTCTCGCAGGAGTGGTGGCGCCAGGAGCTGTGGCGCAGCAATGCCTCGTTCGGCAAGACCTTCGACGAAGTGCTGGAGCATTTCCGCACCAATTTCATTCCCGGCGCCGATGCGAACAACCTGATTCTGCAGATGCGCAGCTGGGAAGCCCACGATGTGGGCAAGACCGGGCCTTTCCATGGCGACGTCGAGGCGGCGCTGCGTTCGATCAAGGTGCCCGTGCTCTACATGCCGTCGGAAACGGACATGTACTTTCCCATCACCGATGCGCACTACGAAGCGGCGTTCATACCGCACTGTACGCTCGCCATCATTCCGTCGCTGTGGGGCCATCCCGCGGGTGCCGGGGTCGCACCGGCGGACGGGAAATTTCTCAACGAGCATGTGGCCGGCTTTCTCGCGGGGCTCGGCAAGAACTGATCGTCGGGACCGGAAGCAACCAGCCGCGCGCCGGAAACTCGATCAACATCTGGCTGACCGCGGCAGGGCCTCCATCATCTTCCAACCGCATGCGTAGGTTCCCAGCTAGATGACGTTCAAGACATGGCTTTTGTTTCTGGCGATGGAAACGGCGCTGTCCTTATCGCCGGGCCCGGCGGTGTTCTATGTGGTGTCCCAGGGCGTGCGCGGCGCGCTGCGCCGTACGCTGCCGGCCGCCGCGGGGATACTCACCGCCAACGGCATTTATTTCGCGCTCTCGGCCACCAGCTTGGGGGCCATCATTGCCGCGAGCGCGCGCTTTTTTACCGTCGCGAAATGGGTCGGCGCGGCCTACCTGATTTATTTGGGAATAAAGGCGTTGCGCTCCGCGGGCTCGATGCACTCGGTTGCGCTCGGGGCGGAGGGCGCCGGTAATGAAGGCGGTCTACGCGGCGTGTATCTCGGAGCGCTCACGCTGCAATTGGCGAACCCCAAGGCGCTGCTGTTCTTTTTGGCGCTATTGCCGCAGTTCATCGATCCTTCGATTTCTGTCGCGCCGCAAATGCTGATCCTGGCGGCGACCTCCATGCTGCCGGAGCTTTGTATCTTGACGGCCTATGGTTGGCTCGCGCATCGCGCGGTGAATGCCAGCGCCCGATTCGGCGTGACCGGCAACATGAATCGCTGGCTCGCTCGGATCGAGGGCGCCGGCTTATTAGGATGTGCGACTCTCGTGCTCAAGTTCAGCCGCGGCAACTAGCCGCATTCATTCAAAAGGGGAAGACATGAGGCAGTTACTAGCAGCGGCCGTGCTGTGCATCGGCGCCGGACAGATGGTTGCGGCGGCAGAGACGCCGGCCGCCGACCGATTGGTCCATCGGTTTCTGAGCGTTGAGATTTCGCCGAACGCGGAACTGGTCGCGTCGGTTGAAGGGGACTCCTCTGCCAGCGGCGGTGCCCCCACGGTTCGCGATCTGGTGATCAGGCAGGCACGCTCCGGCGCCGCCATCACCCTCGCAATGCCCTGCGGCCGAGTGCCGCAGTGCTGGCCGGATTCCCCGACGTGGAGCCCCGACGGCAAGCGCTTGATGTTCACGTTGCGTTCGCCGGGCACCCATGCGCGCTCCATCTATGCGGTCGGTGCCGACGGCAGCGGGCTGGCCAAGCTGCTCGATTTCAGCGGGACGATCGGACGCCTGCGCTCGATGCCGGATGGCCGCCTGGCCATGCTGGCCATTCAAAACGCAACCAAGGAAGTCGGCGCGACCCAAGCCGGCGCGCCGATTGCCGGCGACCTGGACGCCGCACCGCCGGAGCAGCGAATCGCGATCCTGGAAAACGGCGCATTGCGCTGGGTCTCGCCCCCTGACCTGTTTGTCTACGAGTATGACTGGCGGCCCGGCGGCAAGGGCTTCATCGGCACGGCCGCGCCCGGCGACGGCGATAACAATTGGTGGACCGCGAAGCTCTACGCATTTCCGGAAGGCGGCACCGGCGCGCAGGTGATCTATGCGCCGGCCGATGACCGCCAGCAGTTGGCGATGCCGAAGGTATCGCGGGACGGCTCCGTGGTCGCTTTCATCGCCGGGATCATGAGCGATTTTGGTTCCACGGGCGGCGATGTGTATGCGTTGCGCCTGGATGGCGGCACGGCGTTGAATCTGACCCCTGACATGCATGCCTCGGCCACCGCCATCGAATGGCGCTGCGACGGCCACCTGCAGGCAGAACTTCTGGCCGGCGACAAGACTCAATTTGCGGATTTGGGGTCCGTCGCCGCAACCCGCAACGGGTCGGGGCTCAAAGCCGCGGCCATGCGCGTCGTCTGGAGCGGCGAGGAATCCTTCGGTGATCGAGCCGAAGGAATCTCGACGGCATGTCCGTCCGGTGTGACTGCCGATGCGCACGACTCATTCACGCAAGCCCCTGAGATCGAGATCGGCACCATCGGCCATTGGCGGAATCTGACCTCGGCCAATGCCGGTTTGAGCTCGCCGGCACGCGTGCAAAGCGTTTGGTGGAAGAATGACGGCTTCGATGTGCAGGGCTGGCTGCTGATGCCGCTGCAGGCCGAGGGCAAGATACCGATGATCACCGTGGTCCACGGCGGTCCCGCCTCTGCGGTCACGCCCGGCTTCGTCGGCCCTGGGACCGTGAGCGCGATGCTGCGACATGGTTATGCCGTGTTCATGGCGAACCCGCGCGGCAGCTACGGTCAGGGGGAGCGCTTCACGCAGGCGAATGTTCGCGATTTCGGCCACGGCGATTTGCGCGACATTCTTGCCGGCATCGACGCCGCGGCGAAGGTCGCGCCCATCGATACGGCACGCCTGGGGCTGACCGGCGGAAGCTACGGCGGCTTCATGAGCATGTGGGCCGTGACCCAGACCAATCGATTCAAAGCCGCCGTAGCCGCCGCCGGCATCAGCGATTGGTTGTCGTACTACGGCGAGAACGGCATCGATGCGTGGATGATTCCCTATTTCGGCAAGTCGGCGTATGACGATCCTGCCGCTTATGCCTCCTCCTCGGCCATCAATTACATGCACAACGTCAAGACGCCGACCTTCGCCTATGTCGGAGAGCGCGACATCGAATGTCCGGCGCCGCAAACCCAGGAGTTCTGGCATGCCATGAAGGCGATGAATGTCCCGACATCCATCATGATCTATCCCGGCGAAGGCCATGGTCTGCGCGATCCGCAGAATCTGGCCGACGCGCAGCAACGTACGCTGGCGTGGTTCGATAAATACCTGAAGTAGTCATCGGGACCCAAAGGGCCAGGCCCGAGATCGGGCCGGCCCGCTTGGGCTTGGCACGTCGCTTGCAATTTCACCGGTATGAATGCAACACCGCCGGTCTTTCAAGCACAGCGCAGCAACGACGCCCCATCAACCAGCGCATCGGCCTCCACGGGCTCACAGGCCGCCCCGGCCAATAGCCGGGATTTTGCCGGTGCCTTGAGCGAGGCCGACGGCAAGCCGGCCCGCAAGGCCGTCACGAGCAAATCGCACGAGGCCGATTCAGGCGGCAGCCAATTGCCGTCGGCCGGCAATCGGGCGCCGGTGGCCAGCACGCCGCCGCCGCCGGCACGGACCGAGGCGGCCTCGACGCACCCAGCCAACGGTGCCGCGAGCGGGCATAGCCCAGGCAGTACCGGTCCCGCCGGGGTGGCCGGTGCGGCCGGTGCGGCCGGTGCGGCCGGCGCCGCGGGTGCGGTCGGCGCAAGTGGCGTCGGCAGCGGGACAGGCGGCCTGCCCCAGGGTGCAACACCTCCCGGGACAGCCGTCAATGCGCCGCCCAACGCCGCGCCGAATGCTCAGCCAGTGCAGAACGGCGCACCCGCGGCCATCATTCTGGCGACGCTGGGGACCGGCGCACCTGCCGCAGACGGCTCGGCGCCCAATGCTCCGGACGCTCAGGCGCTTCCCGATACAGGTTCTGCGACGCTGCAGGCCGGCGCAACGCCGCCGCTTCTGGGCGCTGCCGCGGCACCCACCCCGCCGCGCGTTGCCGCGGGGGCGGGTAACTCGGCGCTAAGCGCCAGGCGTGTGGAAGGTGCGGCGGGCAAGACAGCCGTGGACGCGGCCGTGGATGCCGCCGACTCCGCTGCCACGTCGAAGGACGGCAGCACGGCAGCTTTGACTGCGACGTCTGACAGCGGACCGGCCTCAGGCGGCGCGGATTCGGCAGCGGCCCCCGCCGACTCGGCAGCGGCCATGGCGGCGGCCATCACCCAGGGTACCAGCGCGCCGGCCGAGCCCGCTTTCATGGCCAATGGCTCGGCGGCCGCAGACACGGGCGCGGCCCCGGGTGCCGGCGGCCCGCAGGGCTTGGAGGCGCTGGCCGCGGCGGCATCGGCCACGGGCGCCACGAGTTCGGCGGTGACGGCCGCAACGGCGGCATCCATTGCACAGGCGATCTCGGCCACCGCCGGCGCCGGCGCAGCGGATCGACACGCGCACGGCAACGGAACCGATTTTTCTTTGTCAGGTACGTCGAATGACGGCACGGCAGGGGCCGCACAATTACTGAGTTCGGCACCTTCGGTCTCGACCGATGCCACCTCAACGGCCACCTTGAAGGTAGCGCCGGGCGTGGACTCGCCGGAGTTTGGGCAGGGTGTTGCCGACCGCGTGTCCTTGATGGTGGACAGCAATCTGACGAGCGCCAAACTGCAGGTCAATCCGCCCGCACTCGGACCCATTGAAGTGCGCATCGCGCTTCAAGGCGGTCACGCGCAGGTCTGGTTTACCAGCCACAGTGCCGTCACGCGCGATGCCTTGGAATCGAGCTCTTCGAAACTGCGCGACATGCTGGGTGCCCAGGGATTCGGGCAGGTCAGCGTCGATATCTCGCAGCGCTCCTTCCAAGAGCGGTCTCCGCCATCGAAGGGCTACGAGGGGATGCCGGCCGCCGGCAACGATCCGAGAGCCGCAATACAGGCCTCCAGCGCGGCGTCGCGGAGCGCCAGCGCGCTGCTCGATGCTTACGCATGAGTTGCCATTTGATATGGCGGTTGCCCCTCCCGACGATACTGCAACCGATCCATATCACGATGCTGAGCGATGAGTTCAGATCATGCCGCCGTTGATGGAAATCACCTGCCCCGTGATGTAGCCGGCGTGCGCTGAGGCCAGAAACGCCACCAAGCTCGCGACCTCGTCGGGCGAACCGGCGCGTTTCATCGGAACGAGGGTGCTGATGGCGTCCTCGTCGAACGCCTTGCTCATGTCCGTGGAAATGATGCCGGGCGCCACGGCGTTGACGGTGATTCCCCGGCTCGCCACCTCGAGGCTCAAGGCCTTGGTCGCCGCATTCAGCGCTCCCTTGGCCGCTGCGTAATTGACCTGGCCGCGATTGCCGAGCAGCGCGGCGACCGACGAGATACTGATGATCCGGCCCCAGCGGGTGCGGATCATCGGCAACATCAGCGGCTGCGTGACGTTGTAGAACCCGTTGATCGAAACATCGATCACGCGGTGCCATTGCTGCGGACTCATTCCCGGAAAAACGGCATCATCATGAATGCCGGCATTGTTGACCAGGATCTGGATCGGTCCTTCCTCGAGAAGCGTCTCGAGCGCCTGGCGCGTCGAGTCCGCATCCGTCAGATCGAATTGAATCGCACGCGCCTGGCCGCCCGCCCTGATGATATCGGCGGCTGTCGATTGGGCGGCGGCCGTCGCGCGATGGGCGTGGACGTAGACAAAGTGGCCTTGGGCACCCAAGGCCCGGCAAATGGCGCCCCCGATGCCGCCGCTGCCGCCGGTGACCAGCGCGCGCGCCGTGATTTCATTCATATTTTCAGCCGTCCGCCCGCATCCAGCACCACCGAAGCACGGCCGCTCACGAGGATGCTGTTCCGGTCGCGCAATGCAAATTCATATAACGCCGTCAGTCCGTCCCCGGCAAGATGGGTCGCCTCGCAAATCAACTCCGAATCGATGTCGTCCAATCGCGGCACGAAAAATCGCACATCGCGAAGGCCTGCCAGCAGTCCCACCTGCGGCGCCGTGTGCAAGGATGCCTCGGCGGCGCCGCTGCCGGAGCGTATTGCCGCGCCCGCCAGCGCTCCATGCAACGCCATGGCCTGCGCGGCATATTCTATACCGACGGCGCTGCCCAATCGGCCGTGCGAACGCAGCGGATTGTCGGGTGCGCGGTGCGTGGCCGTTGCACAGCGGATGTACTGCGCATTCCATTCGATCACTTCGTCCAGCAGACACATGCGCCCTTGATGTGGAATGCGGGCCTCGATCCACGCCCGGTTCAGGAGCATGGTTCGATCTGCACGGCAGCGCGTGATACGTCGAGATACTCGAGAATCACGCGTCCGGGCGCGCCGATGGCCAGTAGGCGCAGAAGCGGCAGGGAACGTGCGGCCGGAATCGCAACGCGCAGCGCCTCCAACTGCGAATCGGTCATTTGCTGACAAGGCTCATCCGTGAGGGTGAGTTCAATGCCGGCGATCGAGCTTGGAGTCCTTTCGGGAGTGAGAACCAGCGCCACACCGAGCGCGTCCGGCACGGGGCGTTTGGCATGCAGGGGCGGCGGGTATTCCGTGTCGTAGGCGACGAGCAGCACCGCTTCGCGGTCGACCGTGGCTTGAGTCAGCGCTTCCAGGAGACCTGCGACGAAGCTGGCGTCGAACGCGCAAAGCACATTCGCCGCGGCCAAGGAACCGGTGGCGATGCTCCAATAACCGGCCGCGACGTTGTGCACGGAGTTGGAAAATCGCGTCGGCGACACCTCGCGGGTCGGCTGCGCCAGCGCCTGGCAGATTTCGTGGCAGATATGGCCGTCGCCTCCGGAAGAGGAGAACACACTGGGTAGTTGTTTGGCATCTGCGTCGGCGCGAAAGGTCGCTTCCAAGCCTAAGGCCAATGCCAATTTTACGACGCGTCCCGTGCGCCGCCGCTCGGCGGGCGGCAACATCGCCGGGGTGGGCAGCACGGTGGGGGCGGGCACATAGGGCTGCTCACCCGACAACACCGCCGCGGCCTGCGGCCAATTGTCAAAGCCGGGACCCAGCACGCCGATGCCGCTGATGTACGCGGACAGCCTCATCCGGCACCGCCGAGAATCAAGCTGCAGTTGGTGCCGCCGAAGCCGAAGGAGTTGCTGAGCACTCGTCGGATCGTTGCGCGCCGGTTCTCGCGGATGTAGTGGGCGGTAAGAGTGGGGTCCACCCGCATCGTGTGCACCCCGCCGGGCATCAATTGGTTCCGTATGGCCAGCGCGCTGATCACCGCCTCGAGCGCCCCCGCCGCGCCCAGCGTGTGGCCGGTCGCGCCCTTGGTGGAACTGCAGGGCACGGTCGGACCGAAAATACTGGTGACCGCCTGGCTCTCGGAGCGGTCGTTGCTGGGTGTCGCGGTGCCGTGCAGGTTGATGTAATCAATCTCGTCGGGTTGCATCGACGCGGCATCCAGGGCGGCCTGCATGGCGCGCTTCGCGCCCAAGCCCTCCGGGTGAGGCGCCGACATATGGTGTGCGTCGCTGGATTCACCCACTCCGTACAGAAGCACCGAGTTGCCGTCCAGCGATTCCGGCACGCGCTCCAGCAGCGCAAAGGCGGCGGCCTCACCGATGGAGATGCCGTCGCGTGCGGAGTCGAAGGGCCGGCAAGGCGCGGGCGAGGTGAGCTGCAGGGAATGAAATCCATACAACGTGGTGAGACACAGCGAGTCGGTGCCGCCCACCAATGCGGCATCGATGAGGCCCACCTCGATCATGCGCCGGGCCGAAGCAAACACTTTGGCGCTGGAGGCGCAAGCCGAAGAAACCGCCACCGCCGGACCCTCGAGGCGGCAACGTTGCCGCAGGTAATCGGCAACCGAAAACGAGTTGTGGGTGGTGCCGTATTCGAAGCTCGCGGGCAACGCGCCGGTCACCGCGTCGCGCGCCCGGTAGGCGAGCTCGGTCTGCATGATGCCCGCCGTGCTGGTGCCGATGAACACCCCGATACGCCGGCGCCCCCAGCGTGCCGCGGCCGCCTGCACGGCGTCGAAAAAGCCGTCCTGCTGCACGGCAAGCTCCGCCAAGCGGTTGTTGCGGCAATCAAAGATCTGCAATGCCTTGGGCAGCCGTTGCGCATCGACGCCCGGGACCTCGCCGATGTGGGTATCGATTCTCACGGTCTCGAATTCGCAGTGCTTGAGTCCGCTGCGTTGTTCGACGAGTGCGGCGAGCGTCGCGGCGACACCGCGGCCGATGCAGCTCGTTGCCGTATATTCCGCGAGCAGCAAGGGTTTCATGGAATTGACGGCAACGCCGAGCGCAGCGTGACGGGGCTCAAGCCTGCAGAGTTCAATGCCTCGAGCAGGCGCGGCAATACCTCCAGGATCACCGGCTTGCCGCCGCGGCCGCGCGCCGCATGGCCATCGTGCAGCAACAAGATATCGCCCGCCTGCAAGGGGGTGGTCAGACGCCGCAGCACCACGTCGGGATCGCCGTTCACGGTGTCGAATCCGCGCCGCGTCCAGCTGGCCAACCGCAGTTTCAGCCGCACCAGAACCGGATCGAGAAAGGGATTGCGCAACCCCGCAGGGGCGCGAAAAAATCTCGGGAAGCTGCCGGTCACGCGATGGATGCTCTCCTGCGCCTGGGAAATCTCGGCGTTCATCGCCCCCGGACCCAGCAATGAGAAGTTGTGGCGGTGCCGCTGACTGTGATTTTCTATCGCGTGCCCGCGCCTGATGATCTCTTGCGCGAGATCCGGGTAACGCAGCACGCGTTCACCCACGCAAAAAAAAGTCGCACACGCCCGCTGCGCTTCCAATTGCGCCAGGACTTGCGGCGTGACATCCGGCTCCGGTCCATCATCGATGGTGATCGCGACGGCCGCTTCGCGGCCGTCGCGTATGGGCAGCCGCGTCCAATTCGGGCCGAGCAGCTGGCTTCGCGGCCAGAGTCCGGCCGCCGCCAAAGCGATGTGGTTTGCCGCAACCGCGCCGAGCGCCCAAGGCCACACCTGCGGCCTCGCGAGCACGGCCGCGCCTGCGCCCAGGTGCACCGCGGCCGACGCGTATAGTATCGGGGAAGGCCTCCACCGGCGCAGGGCGTCTTGCTTCATTTGAAACGCGAATCCAGAAAATTCTCCCATAGATTGGTCCACGTGCGCCAATCGTGGCCGCCCGCGATGACATCGACGGCGTCCGCCGGCAGCTCTCCCGCCAGCAGAGCATGCGCCGCCGAGAAGCGATCCTCCTGCCCATAACCCAAGTACAGCGGCGGCGCGCCGACTCGCGCTTTGAGGTGGCGCCATATTCGGCGTTCCACATCGCCCTGCGCAAGTTCCCCGGGTTCCCAGGCCGCAAGACCGCGCGCCGCGGCGATTTCCTTCAACAACATGCGATTTCCCAAGTAGGGTGCCAGCAGGCACAGTCCATCCAGTTCATCGGGATGTGAGCTGGCGAGGTCCAGCGCGATCGAGCCTCCGAGCGAGATTCCCGCCAGCCAGATCGATATCCCGGATCCACGGGCCGGCAGCAGGATTTCGGCGCGCAACCGATCGAGCGGCTCTCGATCGTCGAGGTGCCGCATTTCCAAATCGACGAAGCGCAGATCCAGCGCAATCCCCCGCTCGAGAACCTTCTGCGGGAAGCCTTCGCTGAGGAAATCCCGCGCGGAGTGATAGGCGCCCGGCAACCATACCATCTGCGTCTTGGCGATGCACCCGGGCCGCGCCCGCTTAAGGATGCTGCGCATGGGCATCCTCCGCGGGCGGCGCGCCGACGGCAGCGAACAGCAGCGCGAGAAATGCGCCCGGCGCCACGGTGGTCCCGAGGGCGATCAGCACGGGAACTTGCGAAAAAGACAACAGACCGAATCCGATGACCGTGCTGGCATTGGCGATGAGCAGCGAGGCCAGCGTGACGGCTTCGTTGCCGCCTTCCGCCGCGTGGGCCTGACGGTCAAAAAACAATGCGTAATTCGAGCCCACGGCGATGATGAGCAGCATGCCCACCAGGTGAAGAATCGTGAGCTGCACGCCGCACAGCACCAGCCCCGCGGCGACGGTGAGCACCGCCATCACCAAGGGCATCAGCACGCGCAGGACTCGCCGCGGCGAGCGCAGCGCAACCAGCAGCAGAACCGTCAAGGCCAGGAAGCCGGCCAGCGAAAATCGAATGGCCTCCGACAGATAATCGGCATACAGCGCGTCCGACTCTTGCTTGAGGTCGAGCACCCGCGCCTCGGGCACGCCGGCATCATCGAGCGCCGCGACCACGCGGGCGGTGTCGATGCCCTGGCCCGGCGCGGCGCTGCGCAGCGGCAGCAGTGCATTCCAACGGTCCCGTTGGTGCAGGATGAGCGCATCGAAACCCGCATTCAGAGAAGTTCCCGCCAGGTCGCGCGCCGCCACCAGCGGCGCGTGGCGCGTCACCTCGACGTCTTCCAGAAAGGGCTGCAGGCTCTCGGCGCGCAGCGGCAGGCCGTTCAGGGCCTGTTTCAGATTGGCGCGCAGTTCCGCGGCGCCCGGCAGGCTGCTGCGCCGTGCTTCTTGAGCCGCCATACTCGGCAAGTAGTCGGCCGGGCTCTCGAATCCGCCGATCACCTTGCCGTCCACCAGCCCCCGCAGCGCCTGTGCGGCGTGTTCCGCATGGCGCAGTATCGATTCCATATCGGGGCCGGAAACGATGACCAGCTCGCGCACGTCCGCGGCGCCAAGATCGGCACGCAGCTGCGCATCGTACTTTTGTTCTTCTGCCGACACCGGGCTGAGCGCCGACAGCTCGCGGTTCCAAAGCGTTGCCCGAGCGTGGTACAGCACCGTGATTGCCGGCATCAGCAGGGCAACGGTCCACAGCACCCTCGCAGCCGGACCGATTCGCCGCACCCGCTGCAGCATTTGTCCGACCCGCCTGCCGAAGGGTGCCACGTCGCGGATCGCGAAATCCGCCGGCAGAAGCGCCGGCAGTACAAAGCGGGTGACCAACGCGGCCGCGATCAACCCGCTGATGGAATAGAGGCCGAGCTGCTTCAGCCCGGGAAATCCGGAGGGCAGCAGCGAGGCGAATCCGCACACGGAGGTGAGCATCCCGAGGCGCACCGTCGGCCACCAGAGCCGCTGCCACGTGCGGTCCGCGGCAACGTTGCCGCGCGACTGAATGAAAAAATAGATCGAGTAATCGACCGACTCGCCGATCAAGGTGATTCCGAAACCCAGCGTGATGCCATGAACGGCGCCAAAACCCAGTGCCACTGCCGCCACGCCGACCACGGCGCCGGTGGTCACCGGCAACAGCCCTAAGCCGAGTGCCGGCAACGATCGGTAAACGATGAGCAGCAAGGCCACCACCAGGATGCTGCTGGCGATCGACAAGCGCACGGCGGCGCGCTCAATCTTGGCCCGCGCCGCCACGGCGAATACCCCGGGGCCGCTCAGGTGCAGCTGAACATCCTTGCCCGAAGCCGGCAAACCGCGCGCCGCGGCGGCGAACGCCGCCCGGATTGCCTCGATGGCTCTGCGCTGGGCGTCGGTGTCGGACCCGCTGGCCGCGGTTTGCGCCACGGCCAGGGCGCGCCCCGCGTCGGCGGAGACCCAGACGCCGTTGCGGCTCTGCGGCGCCGGTGCGCGCGCCAATTGATCGAGGATGCCGAGCAACTCGCCGGTCGGATCACGCGGCACCAGGGACTTGAACAGCAAGCCCGCGGGCGACGCCAGATTGTCGATGGTTTCCCTGATGGCAGCGTTCAAACCGGCGGCGGAAAAGCGCTCCGCGTCGACCGCTTCGCTCAAGAGATAACGGTGCTGAAACAGGAATTCGCGGTCTCTTTGCCCGGCAGCGTCGCCGTTGTTGACGCTGGTGAACTGGGTGTCCTCACGCAGCCGATCGATCATGGAAACAGACACGCGGGCGCGGGCGGCGGCATCGCCTTGCTCGAGCGCGATCAGAATCAGACGCGAGGCGGGTCCGTCGCGCAGCTGATCGACCAGCAGCTGCTGCACGGGTGTGGGATTGGCCGGCAAGAATGCCGATAGATCGGTGATGTAGCGGGCACGCGCCACGACGAACACCGCGAACGCGACGCAGCCGAGCCAGACGATGAGCACCCGTGCGCGGCGCACGATCATGGCAACGTGGATGGCCGCAGCGTCATCAGCGAACGGTCGCCGTCGGGTTGGCGAATCTCGACCCTCAGCAATTGATCGCGCGCGCCGTCGATGCGCACTTGAGCGAAGGACTGCTTGACCTTGGATTCCAGGGGCAGCAACGTCAAGGTCCAGCGCGTCACGCTGCCCGTGAAATCCACATGAAACAGACGCTCGAGAGCGCCTCGATCACCGGCCAATGTGGCGCGAATGCTTTCGATGAAGGGTTGAACCTGCGGATAGGCATGCAGATCGATCACGCGGCGGCTATGCGCCCGTTCCACCGTCATTATCCCGCCGCTGAGTACCAGAGTTTCCGCGTGCGGCTTGAGCGTGCGCTTCTCGAGCCGGTCCGGTGCGTCAAAGCGCAGCTCACCCGAGGATTCGATCGGATGGCTCAACACGGAGAGAAATTGCTGCTCGATGAATTCGACCCTGCCGTGCTGGCGCATCGCCAGCAGGCCCATGACCTCGTCGAGATCATTCGCGAAGGCCGGCGGCGAGCCGCTCCAAGCGGCGCTGCCGCATAGGGCGCAGAAAATACTCGAGACCAGCAACGCTGCGCGCATCATTCGCTCCGTTTTCCGGCGGGGACGCGCCAGAAATCGAAAAAATTGAACCAGTTGTAAGGATCGCTGCGGCAGTAATTCTCCAGCACCGCGGCGTAGCGTTCGATCGCCGCGCGCACGGCCAGATGGCGGCTGCCGACGCCGGTGGCGGAGAAATCCGCCACGCGCTCGAACACCACGTGGTAGTGATTTCCGCCGCGGTACAGGCCGGCCATGAAAAACACCGGGCAACGCAGAATGGCGGCCGCGCGCATCGGTCCCAAGGGCAGGTACGCCCGTTCTCCCAGGAACATGACGGCCTGCGTGGGCTCATCTCCCAATGTGCGGTCAGCCAGCACGCCGACGCATCCGCCGCGCTCGAGCCGCTCGGCGATGCGCAGCATGGCATCGAGTTGGCCGAGCGATATGATGTCCGGCACCGATTTTGGATTGATGGCGGCGAGGATACCGCTGATCTTGCGGGCGTTCTCCTCGTACATGGCCATCGAGACGGACAGACGGGTCTGGCGCCTGCTGAGCGAATGCATGAGCGCGAAGCTGCCCATGTGCGAACCGAGCAGCAGGGCGCCGCGGCCGATCGAAGTCTGCGCCAGCACCGCCGCCTCGCCCTCGATGGAAATGTTGAATTTCTCGAACTGCTCGTTCATGAGATAGACGCGATCGTGAATGGTGGTGGCAAAGCTCAAGATCTGCTGAAACCGATCGCGGGACGTGGCCGGCCGGCCGAGAGCGCGGCGCAGATAGCATCGCGAATGGCGCCGCGCGCTGGGCCCGAACAGGAAGAAATAGGCGGCGATCCCATACAGAATGATGCGGCTCAAGGTGCGGCCCAGACGCAACGAAAGAAATGCCATGACCTTCAGCAGCGAAAGGCTGCCGCGCTCGCGATGTCTGACCCATTCCGCCGATTTGGTCTGGTCCGCAGGAATCGCGGCGTTAGGTTTCATGGAGCGTGCCGTGTGCCACCTTGCGGTTTTCGGCCCGTATCGTGAATCGAATCAATCCTGCCGCCGCATCGTGCTCGATGACGAGGTGATCGCCCGGGCGAACCGTGTCGATGAATTTTGCCGAGCCGATGCGCCAGCCCTTCAGGTCGATTCCGCGCGCGAGTTCGACGGCATTGAGCATCTCATCGAGCAGTATGGCACCGGGCAGCACCGGAAATGCCGGAAAGTGGCCCGCAAACGCCGGGTGGTCCGCGGCGATGTGGAGCGCACTTTGCATCATCATGGCGGATCCGCGCTCCGCATTTGACTCTCGGCAAAGCCTTGCAGCGCCTGCTGCGGCAGCTTGCCGGTGGCGTTGCGCGGCAGCTCCTCGACGAGGAGCAAGGGCCGCGGCAGGAATACCGGATCGATTCGCTGCCGCAACTGTTCGGTCAGCGCCGCGGCGCTCAGTCCCGGCGCGACCACCACGGCGCCCAGGCGCGCCACGCCGGCGGAGCCCGTCGAGTCTTCCCTGAGAAAAAATGCGCCGTCCACCACGCCCGGAATGGCGTTCAACTGAGAATTCAAATAGGCAAAGGAGCTGCGCTTGCCGGCGACGTTGACCAGGTCGGCCGTGCGGCCATGGAGCAGAAACTCTTCCGTTCCCGTGATCTCGATGACATCGCACATCGGCGTCATCTGCTCGATGTGGCCGCCCTGCGCGTAAGCCTGGCCGCCGACAACGCTCAGGCGGACGCCGGGCCAGAGCCGCCATGCCGCGGTCTCGGCGGTGCGGCGAATGGCGATCTGGCCCGTCTCCGTCGATCCGTAGATCTCCAACAGCGAAGTCTGGTATTTCTTTTCGACGTCGCGCGCCAGCTCCCGGCTCAAAGGAGCGGTGGCCGATACCACCAGATCCACCGGCGGGAATTCCACCTCGGAGGTGAGCAGGATGCGCAAGTGGATGGGCGTGGTCACCAATACCCGTGGCTGGGGTACCAGCTTCACCGCCGCCGCGATGTCAGCGGGATAAAACGGCCGCTCGGCACTGAAGGCATTGCCGCTGAGCAGCGCCAACAGCACGGTGGATTCAAACCCATACATGTGCTGGCCGGGTACGGTGCCGATGAGCGTGTGGCTGCGGCCATCCGACAGTCCCAAGCGCGGGGCGCCGTTCTGAATACAGCGCGCCAGCAGGCCCCAAGTTTTCTTGTAAGGAACCGGTGTGCCCGTTGAGCCGGAAGTGAACACAATGGCGGCGAGCTGCGTGGTCGGGATACCGGGGACGCTGAAGGCTGCGGCGGCGGCCGGCGCGGACCGTGGAAACTCCTCCGGATAGTAAACCTGCGGCAATCCAATATCGCAGTGAGGATCGTCCGTCAGACAGAATGCATCCGGCGCAAAGGCGGCGAGCTGTGCGATGACCTGCGGGGTATGCGTCGAAGGCAACAGGCTCACCCGCTGTGATATCAGGCAGGCCGCGAGCCCCACCGTGAAGCAGTATCGATCGGCACAGATGTTCAGCACGTGCCTGGAATCCGGCAGGCGCTGCGCCAGGTAGGCGGCGTCGGCAAGAAATTCTCGGGCCGTGACCGGTACACCGCCGCGGTAGGCAATGATGGCCGCCGGAGAGGTATGAGACAGCAGGGCGATGGTTTCCATGAGCCTCAACGCGGATTCGCGAAGTACACGCGCAAGGTTGCGATCAGGCTGCTGGTTTGCACCTTCGGCAGCACGCGGCGACGCACGGCGTATTCCGCCGCGAACATGAGCAAAATCAGCGGAAGAGACAAGAAATTGACGAAAAGCGACCAGATTCGCAGGGGCGCAAAGGCGAACAGCAGGCCCGTCACGGCGATATTCAGGAGAAAGAAGACCGCCCATGCGATGGTGACAGCCCGCGTGTAGCGCAGCTCGAGCGCCGACAGCGGCCCGTGAACCTTGTCGGCGAGCTGCGTGCAGAGCGGCACCCGGCCTTTGAGCAGAGAGCGTCCGAAGCCAAAGGCCATGATGGCGTAGAAGCCGCACTGCTGGATCAGGTACACAATGGAAAAATTCCGGGTGAGCAGCGGCCAATCATGATGCACCAGAATTGCAGCAGTCGCGGCGGCCAGGACCGCGGGGAGCGGGCCGCTCCAGCGCCAGATCAAAGCGAAACCGATCGTGAACATGGGCGCAAGCGCGAGCGCCGTCCCCAAATCGTGGGCCTGCGGGTTCGAATTGCTGTAGTGCGACAGTCCGGCGTAAGCGATGAAGAACACGGCGACTGCAGCCAGCTGCAGTCTACGTCCCGAGGTCATGGCTACTTGGTTCTCTGCGCCGCAATGTACTCTGCTAAATGCCTCAAGGATCGGAAGATCTGCTGATTCTCCTGGCTGTCGGCCCGCAGGTGAATGCCGTACTGCTTGGAGACGATCAGCGCCACCTCCAGTATGTCGATCGAATCCAATCCCAGGCCTTCGCCATACAACGGGGCGTCGGGATCGATATCCTGAGGCTGCACCTCGAGGTTCAGTGCTTGCACGAACAGCGCGGCAAGTTCCCGCTGCAGACCGACATCGGTCAGCGGCGCCGGCGGTTGCATGAGCGACGCTTTGTCGGACATAGGCTGGGCTTTCAAATGGATTTCTAAGTAGCGGCATTATATAGGTGCGGGGCGGTGCGGCAACCCCGCGCACCTCATGCGCTGGACAGCCTGGCCTTGCGCAGGCGTCGCGCCGCCAACAGCGGCAAACGTAGGATGAATCCGACGAACAGCCGGAAATGCATCCAGGTGAGCAGCGCATTGTCGCGCCAGTAGTTGAAATGTGACACGCCGCCCTCCTCCGGCTTGAAGTAGCGCACCTGGGCCGGGAGGTTGATGGGGATCACGCCCCGCCAGCACAGACGCACCACCGCCTCGACGTCGAAATCGAAGCGCCGCATCCAGGGCTGGCGGCGCATGACGCTGATCAGCGGATCGATCGGATAGACGCGGAAGCCAAAAAGCGAGTCGTCGATTCCGGCCCACAAAGTTTCGAGATTGGCCCACCAGTTGGATATTTTGCGGCCCTTGACGCGCAAGCCCGGCGCACTGTCGTCGAAAATCGGCTTACCCAAGACCATGGCCGCCGGCGATGAGATCGAGATCTGCATGAAGGTCGCGATACTGTCGGCGGGATGCTGCCCATCCGAGTCCATCGTCAGCACATGAGTAAAACCCAGAGCCCGGGCCTCACGGAGGCCGAACAGCACGGCGGCGCCCTTGCCGCTGTTCTTGGGCAGCACCGACACCCGAAGATTCGGGTCCGTGGCCGCCATGGCCGATAGGCGGTGCTCGGAATGATCGGTGCTGCCGTCGACGATCACCCAGACAGGAGCCCAGCGCTCGAGCGCCGCGCGCACGGTGGAATCCACCTTGGGACCCGGGTTGTAGCTCGGAATGAGCACGAGGTGAGTGCTCGACGGCGTCATGGTGCGCGTGTCAGCCACCGGTTCTGTAGCGCGGTGTCGAGCGCCTGACGGTAGTAGCCGTCCAACTCCTCCGTAAAGGCGGCGACATCCGTCGGCGGATCGAAGCGCCGGCCCAATCGGACGCGGTAAATGATGGGCAAGGTGGGCCGCTTGAACAGCGGCCAGCCCTTGCTCAAAAAAGGTGAATCGGTCTCGATCAGCAGCGTTTGCACGGGGACCTTGGCATGCTTCGCAATCAGTCCGACGCTGCCGGCCAGCGGGTTGATCGGCGCCCGCGTCGTGCGCGTGCCCTCGGGAAATAGCAACAGCACACCGCCGGCCTGCAGATGCGCCACGGATTCTTTGACCATGTGCCGTGACGAGTCGTTTCTCACGTAGCGTGCGAGGCGCGAACCCGAACCCAAGAACACATTTTTCATGAGTTGCGATTTCATCACGCAAACCAGATTCGGATGCCGGGTCAAAATCAACAGCGCATCGATCAGCGCGGGATGATTCGGTGCCAGGATCAGCGGCGGTCCGCCCCGCAAGGTGTCGATGGCACGCAGATCCAAACGGTAGGTGCCGGTTACCGCCAACGACCACGAATAGAGGCGAAAGCCCGCCATGATGCCGAACCGTCCCACCGCCGTACCGGCGCGTGCCGGCAGGATGAAATACAGCGGTATGGCAAATACCGACCAGGCCAGACAAATGAGACCCAAAAGGGTCAGGGAACTGTAGAGCGCGAAATATTCGTAGATGACTTTCAGAAGACGCGGCATCGTCGATCAGTCCGGCACTTCCACGAGCTGTGTTGATTTTCGAATCATCCAGGCGAAGCCAAATCCGCCCGTCCAATAGCTTTTGCGCTGAACCAGGGGGCTGTCAATAAATGCGGCGCCGGCCAGGGTGTCATAGCGCATGTAGGCGCCCACCCAAAACTTCGGATATCGCTTGGAGAAGGCCGCCAGGGTCTGGGTTCCGGCGTAACCGCCCTCGGCCTGGAATTCCGGCCGCGAGGGGGTCGCAAATTGAGGGGCGACCGAATAAAAATAAGCGTGGTAGCGCCGATCCGCGAACAGCGGGCCTGCCAGCAGCCCGAGATTCCAGCCGGGAAATCCGAACGGGTCCTTGATGTCGACGTTGAATCTGGGGCTGAATGTCCAGCCGATGATGCGCGGCGAGGATTCAACCGTCGCCGCGGCGCGCAGCGGCATGCGCAGGTCCAATTTTACCCTGCGGTTTTCGCTGCGAAACAGATGGAAGTCGAATGATGGGCCCAATTCCACCGTGGACTTCAAGTCCGGCATCCCGCTGCGTTCGCGATCGCTGCGCACCGGTGTCGTCAAGTTGAAACTCAAATTGATTTCCAGCCAATCTTGATTGAACAGGGTGCCGCGCACCCCGTCCCGGTCCGCCTTGAGGAACTTGCCGTTGTAAACCACGTAGGGAACCGGCAGCGGATAGGCGTGGGTGGTATTCGAACCTCGATAGTCCTCAAAGGCGACGGCGCCCGCGCCAAGCCCGAATTCCCACAAGGGTACGTCCTTCGCCTGCGCCGGAAATGCCCAGCACGCAGCCACGAGCAGCGCCGCTCCGAGGGGCCGAGATCGACCGCCGGCCGCACGCCGGCATGCATCCCTGTTCATGTCGACCTCGGGCATATAATTCGCGTGAGTTTGGGTCCGATCGAGTGAACCCGGGCGACCGCATCCTAGTCTAAGATACTAAACCATGCATATCTTGATTGTCGAAGATGACGAAGTTGCACGCGATTACCTGGCCAGAGCGCTGCGGGAAGCGGGTCATACGGTGGATGTCGCCGGCAATGGGCTGGAGGGCCTGCACATGGCCTCATCCGTCGCCGTGGACCTGGCGATCGTCGATCGAATGCTGCCGAAGCTGGACGGACTCGCGCTGGTGCAATCGCTGCGCGCCACGGGCCGCAAGATGCCGGTCCTCATTTTGAGCGCGCTCGGCGATGTGGACGACAGGATCACCGGTCTGCGCGCCGGCGGCGATGATTATTTGACCAAGCCCTATCACATGGCGGAACTGCTTGCGCGCATCGATGCGCTCTCCCGCCGCGGCGACGCGGGCAATGCGGAGCCGAGCACGAAACTGAAATTGGCGGATTTGGAACTCGACCGCATGACCCGCCGGGTCATGCGCAACGGGAAGAAGATCGAGCTGACCGCCCGCGAGTTCCAGTTGCTGGAGTTCATGATGCGCCATAGCGGGCAGGTCGTGACCCGCACCATGCTGCTCGAGGGCGTGTGGGACTATCATTTCGACCCGCAAACCAATGTGATCGACGTGCATATCAGCCGCTTGCGCCAGGCGATCGACAAGGACTTCGACAAGCCTCTGCTGCATACGGTGCGCGGCGCGGGATACAGCCTCCGCGAAGACGAATAGCCTCGAGTTTTGGGAGCCAAATGGGACCCGATCAGCGCTTTCTCGGTGTTCTCGATACCTCCCCGTTCCGTATCGCCATCGTCTATTCGATCGTATTTGCCATCGGCGCCGCCGCACTCATCTATGCCGTCGACTTTGCCGTCTCGCGCGTCGTCGACGGCAGTACAGACAATTTGATCGAGGCGGAAGTGCAGGGGCTGCGCGAGCAAATGCTGGTGCTTTCGCGTAACGACTTCATCGAACTGATCGAGCAGCGCTCGCAGGACCAGGATGTGCGCGGCGCGGTGTATCTGATGGTCGATCCCCAGCTGCGGCCCGTTGCCGGAAATGTGCCGGCGTGGCCGAAAGTGGATGCGAACGCGGGCAAGTGGTTTCTGTTCAAGGTGTCCGTGCCGTTCGGCGATGAAACCCGCGAGCACGAGATGCGCGCGCAGCGCTTCCCGCTGCCCGGGGGCTACAAAATGCTCGTGGGGCACGATGTGCAGGAGAGGCAGAACGTCAAAAACCTCATGATGCGCGGTCTGATCACGGCGGTGGTGCTCACGTTGCTCTTGGGGCTGGGCGGCGGCTTTTGGATGGGGCGGCGCATCCTGGCGCAGGCCGGGGCGATTTCCGCGGTGGCCACGCAAATCATGCGCGGCGATCTATCGCAGCGCCTGCCCGTGCGCGATGCCGACGATGAAATCAACACCCTGGCGCGCGAGATCAACACCATGCTCGACAAGATCGAGCAGCTGACCTTGGGCATGCGGACCGTCCTTGACAGCGCCGCGCACGATCTGCGCACGCCCCTGAATCGGCTGCAGGCAACGGCCGAGGGTGCGATGAGCTCGCTGCTTCCGGGCTCGGCCGAGCGGCGCGTGCTCGAGAGAGTGACCACCGAGGTCGATCAGATGCGCAGCACCCTGGATGCGCTGTTGCGGATTGCGCTTGCGGAAACCGGCACGGTGGCGCGGGAGCCTGTGGACTTGTCGGAGTTGGTGGCCAGCGTGGTGGAACTGTATGCGCCGGTGAGCGAGGAGCGCGGTATCGTGCTCGAGAGTTCCGTGGCCCCCGGCGCGCAGGTGCTGGGCAACCGGCAATTGCTGGCGCAGGCGCTCGCGAATCTGCTCGACAACGCCATCAAGTTCACCCCGGACGGCGGCCATATCCGGGTGGTGCTGGACGGATCGGGCAGCGCACCGCAGGTCATCGTGGAAGACAACGGACCCGGCATTCCGGCGGATAAGCGCGAGATCGTGCTCGGCCGGCGGGTGCGTCTCGATGAGGCACGGAAATTTCCGGGGTCGGGTTTGGGCCTGTCGCTGGTCGCGGCGGTGACCAAGTTGCACGGCGCGCACCTGGTGCTCGATGATGCCGGACCGGGGCTGAAGGTCTCGTTGAAGTTTTGACGCTCGCAAATCATATCGAGGAGTGTGTATGTTGAAGTTTTCGGCCTGCCTGATGGGCATCGCCGGCCTGGCCGCCTGCGCCAGCCATCAGTCCCCACCCATGAAGGCCTCGGCGCCGCAACCGGCGCTGCGCTCCGGGATCGACCTTACGTTCGTGGACGGTTCGGTTCGTGCTCAAGACGATGTGTACCAGTACCTGAACGGCCAGTGGCTGCGCACCTTTCAACTGCCTCCGGACAAGGGTGCGGTGGGCTCATTCACCGCCATCGAGGATGAGACCGAAGAACAGTTGCGCAGCATCGTCGAGGGCCTCGATCAGGCGGCATCGGGCGATGCGGACCCGGACGCGAAGAAGCTCGCGGATCTGTACGCGAGTTTCATGAACGAAGAACAGATCGAGGCGCTGGGATTGAAGCCCCTGCAGGCGGAATTCGCCTCGATCGATGCCATCAAGGACATGAACGGCATCCCGGCGCTGATTGCCCATATGAACGCCATCGGCGCCGGCGCGCCCTATGGCCTCGGGATCAATCTGGATGCGAGAAACTCCACGCAATACGCCGTCACCCTGTTTCAGAGCGGGTTGGGTTTGCCGGACCGCGACTACTACTTGAAGGACGATGCCAAGCTCAAGGACGCGCGCACCGCCTATCGGGCGCACATCGAGAAAATGCTGACCATGGCAGGGGAAGCGAAAGCCGCGGCGGGTGCGGAAGCCATCTTGAACCTGGAAACATCGCTGGCGAAGGTTCAATGGACGAGGGTGGAGGAACGGGACCCCATCAAGACCTATAACAAGACGGCCATTTCGGAGCTGTCGGCGTTGATGCCGGGATATGACTGGCCGCGCTATGCGCACAGTGCCGGCTTCGAAGGCAAGGTCGACGCGGTGATCGTGACCGAACCGAGCTACTTCAAGGCCCTGGCCAAGGTGATGACGGGCACCCCGCTGCCGGTGTGGAAGACGTATTTCAAGTGGCGGGTGCTGTCCGCGTCGGCGCCGTATCTGTCCAATGCCTTTGTCGATGAGCGCTTCGCCTTCACGGGCGGGGTATTGCGCGGCGTTCCGCAAAACCAGCCGCGCTGGAAGCGCGGCGTGGCGCTGCTCGACGGCAGCCTCGGCGAGGCGCTGGGCAAGCTGTATGTCGCGAAATATTTTCCGCCGCAAAACAAGGCGCGCATGCAGTTGCTGGTCCAGAATCTGCTCGAAGCCTACCGGCGGGACATCGATACCCTGGACTGGATGAGCGCCGAGACCAAGGTGGGCGCCCAAGCCAAGCTGGCGAAGATGTTGCCGAAGATCGGCTATCCGGACCACTGGCGCGACTACAGTGCGCTCAAAATTTCGCGCGACGATCTGCGCGGCAACGTGGTCCGCGCCACCGAGTTCGAATATCGGCGCAATCTGGCGAAGCTGGGCAAGCCGGTCGATCGCGGCGAGTGGCGCATGCGGCCGCAAACCGTCAATGCGTCCTACAATCCGACCAGCAATGAAATCACCTTTCCGGCCGCGATCCTGCAGCCGCCGTTTTTCGATGCAGCGGCCGACGATGCGGCGAACTACGGCGGTATCGGTGCGGTCATCGGTCACGAAATGAGTCATGGATTTGACGACCGGGGCAGCCAATTCGACGCGGACGGCAATCTGCATGACTGGTTCACCAAGGCCGATCACGACAAATTCGCGGAAAAGACCAAGGCGCTCATTGCACAGTACAGCGCCTACGAACCGGTGCCCGATTACCACGTCAACGGCGCACTGACGCTGGGCGAGAATATCGCCGATAACTCCGGACTGGCGATCGCCTATAAGGCTTATCGCATATCACTGGCAGGGCACGAGGCGCCGGTCATCGATGGATTTAGCGGCGATCAGCGCCTGTATCTGGGATGGGTACAGGTCTGGCGCGGCAAGGTGCGCGAGGCCGAGACGATTCAGCGCATCAAGACCGATCCGCACTCGCCGCCGGCGGTGCGCGGCACGGCGCCTTTGAGAAACCAGGCGGGATTCTACGCAGCCTTCGGCTTGAAGCCCGGCGACAAGATGTATTTGCCGCCGGAGCAGCGCGTGAATATTTGGTAAGCGTCAAATTCTCGGCGGTCCTGGGACGTAGGTCCCAGCCCTGCCGGGAAACGCAAGTAATTGAATAGCCTAAGAAACATGAACTAGCATTTTTCTGGCATAGAACTTGCTCGATTCCCTTGCGGCATGTGCCCGCGACTGGAATCGAACCATGGCCGACGAAGCTGACGAGACTCCTCCCCCGCCGCCGGAAAAATCGGGCGGGATGATGGGCAAAGTGACGAACGGGCTGGGCATTTTCGCCCTGACGCTGGTGGCCGTCGTGGTCGGCGGCTTCATCAACGCCAAGCTGCATCCGTTGCCGGATCTGAAGCTCGACAAGGACGGAAAGATCACGGCCATCGCACCCATGGCCGCCGCGGCCAAAGAGGCCGAAGGACACGCCGGCAAGCCATCCCTGTACTACGCCATCGACCCACCGCTGGTCGTGAACTTCGAGGACGGCTCCGCGGTGCGCTTTCTGCAAATCACCATGGAGATCATGGCCCATGATGAAAAAGCCATCGAGAGCGTGCAAAAAAATATTCCCCTGATCCGCAACAATCTGCTGTTGTTGATGAGCAATCGCAACTATCAATCGATGATGTCGCGCGAGGGGAAGGAGAAGTTTCGCGGTGAGGCGCTCGCAGAAGTTCGCGCCGTGCAGAAGAAGGAAGGGGGTCCCGACGTGGACGACGTGCTGTTCACCAGTTTCGTGGTGCAGTGATGGACCAAGCTCAGGCGCGCATTTCCGATGAAGAGGTGCAGGCGCTGCTCGAAAAGAGCGGCAAGGAGAGCCGCGATGCCGTCCGGCCCTACGACTTCGCGGCGCAGCGCATCAGCCAAACTCAGCTGCCGCTGCTGGAGATCATCCACAAGAATTTTGCGGACCGGGCGGGGGCTTCCCTATCCGGATTGCTGGGCCGGGATGCCGTCATGCACTTCGAGTCCTTGGAATCGGTGAAAAGCGCGGATCTGCAGGCTTCTTTGCCGGTGCCGGCGAGTTGCGCGGTGGTGCGTCTCAAGCCGCTGCCCGGCTTTGCCTATGTGAGCGTGGAGCCGGCATTGCTCCTGACCCTGCTGGACGGCTTCTTCGGCGGCACGGGGCGCGCCAATGCGGATCCGCAGGCGGCGATCGCGCCCGCGGCGCAACGATTCCTCGCGCTCATGTTGAAATGTTTCACGGCGGACGTGACGGCGGCCTGGGCGCCGGCGTCGCCGATCGAATTGGAGCTCGTGAAACAAGAAACCAATCCGCGGCTGGTGCAGCTGGGCGGTCCGCTCGAATCGGTGGTGGTGGTCAGATTCAACGTGGAATTCGCCGCGCGCAGCGGCCGCATCGACTGGCTGCTGCCCGACGCCTTGCTCGCTCCGGTCCGCGACGCGCTCGCCGGGGACGGTGCGGCGCAGCCGGCGCGCAAACAGGAAGCCTGGGCGCCGGCTCTGACGACGGCATTGCGAGAGGCGCAATTGGATACGCGCGCGGTTCTTGCGCAAGCGCAAATCAGCCTGCGCGAGCTGGTGCGCCTGTCCCCCGGGGACATCATTCCCATCGAGGCGCCGCAGCAGGTCACCTTGCTGGCCGGCAATGTACCGCTGTATCGCGGACGCTTCGGCATCTCGCAAGGACGCAATGCCCTCAAAATTCTTCCAGGAGCCCCCGTATGAGCCCGCCCGACCCGAAGAGCGCCGTTGCGCGCGCACAATTCAACGACCTGGGTCCCAACGCCTCCGGCGCCGCGGGACAGGAGATGAATCTGAACCTCATCCTCGATGTCGCCGTGACACTGGCCCTCGAAGTCGGACGCGCGAAGATGTCGGTGCGTGACCTGCTGCAACTGGCGCCCGGCGCCGTCGTCGAGCTCGATCGGCTGGCGGGAGAGCCGCTCGACGTTTTGGTCAATGGGGTCAGGATTGCCCGCGGCGAAGTGGTGGTGGTGAACGAAAAATTCGGCATCCGGCTCACCGATGTGGTGAGCGAAACGGAAAGGATGGAGCACGCCAAATGACGGTGATGGCGCCATCCGCCTCGCCGCTGTCGGTCGGCAGCCTGACGCAGCTTACCTTGAGCCTCATCGCCATCGTGGCGCTGATTTTTGCGCTCGGCTGGGTATTGAAGCGATTCAAGCTGACCGCACCGCGCGGCTCCTTGGACAGCGAAGTCCTCGATCAGCTGGCCTTGGGCCCGCGCGAGCGCATCGTGCTGCTGCGCATCGGCGACGCGCAGGTGCTGGTGGGTGTCGGTGCCGGCGGCATCGTCCCCTTGACCCCGTTGAGCACACCCGTCGCATTGAAAGCCGCCGCCCCTTCGCCGCCGTTCGCCGAGCGCCTGCGGGACCTGATGAAGCGGCCCGGCGGTCCGACATGACAGCCAAGCCCCGGCAGCTCCATCGCCGATGGTTCGCCGTCGCGGCGGGCTGTTTCTTCCCGCTCGTATTGATGCCGCTCGCGGCGAGCGCGCAGGCGGCGCTGCCCGCCGTGGCGCTCAAGACGGCGGCCGACGGCGTCCAGACTTATTCGCTGACGCTGCAGATATTGATTTTGATGACGCTGTTGACGTTGCTGCCGGCCATTCTGCTGGCGATGACGGCATTCACCCGGATCATCATCGTGCTGTCGATTCTGCGCCAAGCCTTGGGGATGGCGACCACGCCCTCGAACCAGGTGCTGACCGGGCTGGCGCTTTTTTTGACTTTCTTCGTGATGGGCTCGACGCTCGAGCAGTCATATGCCTCCGGCATCAAGCCCTACCTGGACGGCCAGCTTGCGGGGGAGATCGCCGTCGATCGCACGGTGGCGCCGCTGAAAAAATTCATGCTGGCGCAGACCCGCGAGAACGACCTGCAGCTGTTCTCCAAGCTCTCCGGCAAGGCCCAGTTCGCGAGTGCCGAGGACGTGCCGCTTTCCGTGTTGGTGCCGACGTTCATCACCAGCGAGCTGAAAACCGCATTTCAGATCGGCTTCATGGTTTTCATCCCCTTCTTGGTGATCGATCTGGTGGTGGCGAGCGTGCTGATGTCGATGGGCATGATGATGCTCTCGCCGGTCCTGGTCTCCTTGCCCTTCAAGATCATGTTGTTCGTGGTCGTCGATGGTTGGACCTTGCTCATCGGCACCCTGGCGTCGAGTTTCCATCAATGACGCCCGAGAACGTCATGGACCTGGCGCACAAGACGCTGCTGGTCACCTCGCTGATTTCCGCGCCCCTGCTGCTCATCGCACTGATCACCGGATTGGTGATCGGCATGCTGCAGGCTGCCACCCAGATCAATGAATCCACCCTGAGTTTCATCCCGAAGCTGTTGATGCTGGTGTTGACCTTGTTCGTCGCGGGCCCCTGGATCCTGCGGATGCTGATCGACTTCACCCACGATTTGTACGCCAGCATCCCGGCGATGATCGGCTGACCCATGCAACCCTTGACGCTGAATGCCGCCGATGTGTCCATGTGGGTGAGCCGGATGTGGTGGCCGGCACTGCGCATCAGCGGCTTCGTGCTCACGGCCCCGGCCACCAGCGAGGCGGCGGTGCCCGGGCAGGTGAAGATCGTGCTGACCTTGGCGCTGACGTTTTTGTTGGCGCCCCTGGTGCAGGTCCCTCCTGATCTGTCGATCTTTTCAGCGCCCGGAATCGCCGTCGCGCTGCTGGAACTGCTCATCGGCATCTCGATCGGCCTGGTCGTGCAGCTGACCTTCGAAGCGCTGGTGTTCGCCGGCCAGAGCATTTCGCTGACCATGGGCCTGGGATTTGCGACGCTGGTCGATCCGAATCACGGCGCGCAGGTGCCGGTGCTCGGTCAGATATTCATGATCTTGGGCACGCTCACGTATCTGTCGATCAACGGGCACCTGATGCTGCTCGCCGCCCTGACCGAAAGCTTTCACACGCTGCCCATCGGCGCGGCGAATATCAATGAGGGTTTCCTCATGTCCGTGGTGCTGTGGGGTGCGCGCGTTTTCGACACCGGGCTGCTGATCGCGCTGCCGGTCGTCATTGCGCTGGTGATCGTCAATCTGGCCCTGGGGGTGGTGACGCGCGCCGCGCCGCAGCTCAATCTTTTCGGCATCGGCTTCACCATCACCTTGATGTGCGGCTTCCTGGTACTTCTGGTGGGGCTCGGCGGCATCATGTCGGGCATTTCCACGCTCATCCACAGCGCATTGGCGGCCGTCTCGGAACTGGTCGGCGCGCGGTCCCCGGGAGTGCCCTGATGGCCGAATCAGAGATGGGCGGCGAACGCACCGAAGAACCTTCGCAACGACGCCTGCAGGAGGCGCGCGAGCGCGGCCAGATACCCCGTTCGCGGGAACTCACCACGTTCGCCGCGATGATCGGCGGCAGCGCGGCCGTTGTTGCGGTCGGCGGGACGCTGGCAGGCCATTTGTCGCAGATGATGCGGCGCGCGCTCACCGTCGATGAACAATCCTTGCGCACCACGGATTCGATGAGCGCCTCGCTCGGCGATGCGGCCATCAGCGCCGTGACCGCCATCCTGCCGGTTTTCGGCACCCTCATCGGCATGGTGCTGCTGGCCTCGGTGGTGCTCGGCGGCTGGAATTTCAGCACCAAGGCGCTGGCACCGGACTTTTCGCGCTTGAGTCCCTTGGCGGGCTTGAAGCGCCTGTTCGGCCTTCATGGAGTCTCTGAACTGGCCAAGGCGCTGCTCAAGTGCATCGTGGTCGGCGCCGTTTGCGCGGGGATCGTTTCCTGGATTTTCGGCGACGTGCTCGCGCTCGCAAGGTTGACGCCGCGAGACGCGATTTCACGGGGCGCGGGGCTGGTGAGCTGGGCATTCGTCTGGCTGTGCGCGTCGCTTGCCTTGGTGGCGGCCGTGGATGTGCCGTTGCAGATATTTCAGTTCAAGCGCGCGCTGCGCATGACCCGCCAGGAGTTGCGCGACGAGTCCAAGGAACTGGATGGCCGCCCCGAAACCAAGCAGCGCATCCGCCAAATGCAACAGACGCTGGCGCGGCGCCGCATGATGCACAAGGTGCCCGGCGCCGATGTGCTGATCGTCAACCCCACGCACTTCGCGGTGGCACTGAAGTACGACGCGAAGAAAATGCGGGCGCCGATGGTGGTCGCGAAGGGCGTCGATTTGGTGGCGGCGAACATCCGGCGCATCGCGGAGGAACATCGGGTGCCGGTGTTCGAGTCGCCGAAGCTGGCGCGCGCGCTGTATCGCTCCACCGACTTGAACAAGGAAATCCCGAGCGGCCTGTATGTGGCCGTGGCGCAAATCCTGTCGTACATCTTCAGAGTCCGTACCTTGAATCCGACGATCGCGGCACGCGTCGTGCGCCCCGACCCCAAGGTCGGCGATGAGTACTCAGACGCATGAGCGCGCGTACCACGGCGATGAGCTTCGGCGAATTCGCCCGCAACGGCCTGGGGGTTCCCGTGCTGGTCATGGCGGTGCTCGCCATGATGGTGTTGCCGCTGCCGGCATTCCTCCTGGATGTGTTCTTCACCTTCAATATCTCGCTGTCGCTGATGATTTTGCTGGCCGTGATTTACGTGCGGCGCGCGCTCGAATTCGCAGCCTTTCCGACCGTGCTGCTGGGTGCAACGCTGCTGCGCCTGGGCCTGAACGTCGCCTCGACGCGCATCGTGCTCATCAACGGACACACCGGCGGCCAGGCGGCCGGGCATGTCATCGCGGCGTTCGGCCATTTCGTGGTCGGCGGCAACTATGCCGTGGGCATGGTGGTGTTCACGGTGCTCGTGATCATCAACTTCGTCGTGATCACCAAGGGCGCGGGACGCATTTCAGAGGTGAGCGCGCGCTTCACCTTGGACGCCATGCCGGGCCGGCAAATGGCGATCGACGCCGATTTGAACGCGGGCATCATCACGCAGGCTGACGCCATCATCCGGCGCCAGGAAGTCCGCGAGGAGGGCGATTTCTACGGTGCCATGGACGGTGCCAGCAAATTCGTCCGCGGCGATGCCATCGCCGGCATTCTGATCGTGTTCATCAACCTGTTCGGCGGCACGATCATCGGCGCGGCACAGCACGGCATGTCGCTCGCCGACGCCGGGCGCACGTATGCACTGCTCACGATCGGCGATGGTTTGGTGGCGCAGATACCCGCGCTGCTGCTGTCGGTGGCGGTGGCCATTCTGGTCACGCGCGTCTCGCGTCCGCATGACATGAGCCAGCAGATCATGTCGCAGGTGCTGGGCCAGCCGCGGGCGCTGGGCGTGACCGCCGGCATTCTCGGGCTGCTCGGCATCATTCCGGGAATGCCGAACTTCGTGTTCCTGTCCATGGCGGCCTTGTGCGCCGTGGGCGCCTATGTGCTGAGCAGGCGCCGCTCGGCCGCCAAGGTGGTTGCGGTGGCGCCGGCGGCCGCAAAAGCGATTCCGTCAGAGCAGAAAGAACTGTCCTGGGATGATGTCGAGGCGGTCGATCTCATCGGTCTGGAAGTCGGCTACCGCTTGATCCCCTTGGTCGATCGCAACCAGGGCGGGGAGCTCATGGGGCGCATCAAGGGCGTGCGCAAGAAATTGTCGGAAGATCTCGGGTTCCTCGTGCAGGCGGTGCACATCCGCGACAACTTGGAACTCGGCCCCAACTCCTATCGCATCACCATTCTCGGCGCCCCGGTGGGTGAATCCGAGGTCTTTCCCGATCGGGAGCTGGCCATCAATCCGGGCCAGGTCGTGGGTACGATGCCGGGGTCTGCCACCAAGGATCCCGCCTTCGGCCTGGAGGCGATCTGGATCGACAAGTCGCGGCGCGAGCAGGCGCAGGCTCAGGGCTACACCGTCGTTGACGCCAGCAGCGTCATCGCCACCCACTTGAGTCATCTGCTGCAGTCGCACGCGCATGAACTGTTGGGCCACGAGGAAGTGCAGCAGCTGCTGACCCGCCTGGGAAAAACCGCGCCAAAACTCATCGAGGACCTGGTGCCAAAACTGTTGCCGATGAGCGTGGTCGTCAAGGTGCTGCAGTATCTGCTGTTGGAGCGCGTGCCGATCCGCAACCTGCGCACCATCTGCGAGACGCTGGCGGAACTCGCGCCCAAGACTCAAGACCCGGTGGTGCTGGTGGCGGCGGTGCGCGTGGCCCTCGGCCGCACCATCGTGCAGAACATCGGCGGGCTGCGCGAGGAGCTGCCGGTCATCACGCTCGATCCTGCGCTCGAGCAGGTGCTGCAAGATTCCATGGCCGGCGGCGATGCATCGCCGGGGTTCGAGCCCGGTCTCGCCGACAGGATTCAGCAGTCGCTCGGGGACAGCGCGCGCCGTCAAGACGCCGCGGGCGAGCCGGCGGTGCTGTTGGTTGCGCCGAAGATCCGTCCTTGGATCGCGCGGTTGATGCGCCACGCCACGCCGACGCTGGCGGTGCTTGCCTACAACGAGATTCCGGAAAACCGCCGCATCCGCGTGATCGCCGCGGTGGGCCGCTGATGATTTGCCTTGATTCAACGGAGTTGACATGAAGATAAAACGATACACGGCGCCCAGCATGCGCGCGGCTCTTGCCCAAGTGAGGGCGGAGCAGGGACCGGATGCCGTCATCCTCTCGAGCCGCCGCGGCGAAGAGGGCATCGAAGTCATCGCCGCCGTGGATTACGACGAGGCCTTGTTCGCCGATGCCAATCGGCAACGGCCCGCCCCGGTCATTGTCCCATCCGCGACGGATGCTCCGGTCAATGCACGTTCGGCAATCACCCCGCCCGCGCCGCCGCCGGCGGTCCAGGCTGCCGCCAAGGCGCCGATGTCGCCCAAAGCGGCGCCGGCCGCCCCGGCGCCGCGACCGGCAGCCGCGCGCGGACACACCGCGGCACCGGGACACACCGTGGCACCGGGGCACACCGCGGCACCGGGGCACACCGCGGCACCGGGGCACACCGCGGCACCGGGACACACTGCGGCACCGGGACACACGGCAGCGCGGGAACCCGTGACAGCGCCGCGGCCGGCTGCGGCGCCTGCAGGATCGGGCCGCCTGGTGCCGCGAGCGGCCGCAGCGGACGCCGGTTACGGCGCCATGCAACGCGAACTGCAGGATCTGCGCCGATTGCTCGAGACCGGCCTGGCCGGCATGACCTGGAGCGACAAGCGCCTGCGCGAGCCTTTGCAGGCGCGCGTGCTCGAAGAACTCTCGGCGATGGATATCGCGCCCGACATGGCCATGGCGCTGGCGGCGCTCACGCCGCGGCGTACCAGCTTGGAAAATCCCTCGCACATTCCGCTGGCACTGCTGGTCAAACATCTGCCCGTGGTCAACGACATGACCTGCATCAACGGCGGCATCACCGCCGTGGTCGGTCCCACCGGCGCCGGCAAGACCACGACCATCGCCAAGCTGGCCGCACGTTGGAGCATGCGGCATGGCAGCCAGGATCTGGCTTTGGTCAGCACCGATGGTTATCGAATCGGTGCGCGCGAGCAGCTGAATACCTACGCGCGCATGCTGGGCGCGCCCATGCACGCCGCCAACGACGCCAAGGAATTGGCCCGGGTACTGGAGCGGCTCAAATCCAAGAAGCTGATTTTGATCGACACCGCCGGCATGGGACCGCGCGACGTGCGTCTCACCGAACAACTGGCAGCACTGAAGTACGGCGCCTCGAGCGCACGAGTCTTGCTGGCGCTTCCGGCGCAAGCCGAAGGTCACGCGCTCGATGAAATCGTGTGCGCGTTCGTGCGAGTGAAGCCCGCGGCATGCGTCCTGACCAAGGTGGACGAGGCGGCAAGTCTCGGCGCCGCCATATCCACGGTGCTCAGGCACAAGTTGAAAATCGCCTACGTTTGCGACGGGCAACGCGTGCCGGAGGACTTGCACGCGGCGCATGTGAAGCGGGTCTGGCTGATTCGTGCCGCCTTGCAGCTCACGGAACGCACACCGCGTGCGCGCGACGAAGCCGCGTTGGCGCGCCAGTTTGCCGGAGCATCCGCCAATGCGTGATGTCAGACTCTCGCCCGATCGAGCCGCAGCCCTGGCGGAACTGAACGCCTCGCGCCCCGTCAAGGTTATCGCCGTGACCGGCGGCAAAGGCGGCGTGGGCAAGACCACGGTCTCGGCCAACCTGGCGGTATCGATCGCGGCGCAAGGCCGCGACGTCATGCTGGTGGACGCCGACTTGGGCCTGGCGAATGTCGATGTGGTGCTCGGCCTGCATACCCGGTTCCATCTGGGTCACGTCATCCAGGGCGAATGCTCGCTGGAGGACGCGATCGTCACCGGCCCGCATGGGCTGCAAATCGTACCGGCTGCCTCGGGCATCAAACGCATGGCGACGCTCTCACCGGCTGAGCACGCCGGGATCATCCGCGCGTTCAGCGATCTGTATCACCAGGTCGAGGTGCTGGTGGTGGATACCGCGGCAGGGCTGCACGACAGCGTCATGACCTTCAGCCAGGCGGCCCACCACGTCGTCGTGGTGGTCTGCGACGAACCCGCTTCGATCACCGACGCCTATGCCCTGATCAAGGTATTGAGCCGCGAGCACGGTGTACAGCGCTTTCAGATCCTGGCGAATCAGACCCGCCGTTCCGGCGAGGGGCCCGACCTGTTCCAGAAAATACAGCGGGTTTGTGACCGGTTTCTCAATGTGACGCTGGAGTTCGCCGGTTCCGTACCGTTTGACGACTACCTGCGGCGGGCCGTGCAGCGGCAAACGGCCGTGGTCGACGCCTACCCGGCATCAATTTCGTCCATCGCGCTCAAGAATCTGGCCTCTAAAGCCGATAAGTGGTCTGTGCCTCAAGGGGCACGAGGTCACCTCGAGTTCTTTGTCGAACGGATGGTCGGGGCCAGGATTGCTCCCGCGACGGTATTGCAATGAGAGCAAGTACACAGTACACGAACACGCAAAAACGCGGCGCGAAACCGGTCATGGGCGATCACGCCCCCATGGATCAGGTGCCGCAGCAGGAATTGGTGCTGAGACATGCCGATTTGGTGAAGCGCATTGCCTATCACCTGGTCAGCCGCATGCCGCCGAATGTGGAGGTCGATGACTTGATCCAATCCGGGATGATCGGACTTCTGGATGCGGCGAAGCACTATTCGGCCAACAAGGGCGCCAATTTCGAGACCTACGCCGGCATCCGCATTCGCGGCGCCATGCTCGACGAAGTGCGCAAGTCCGACTGGACGCCGCGGTCGGTGCATCGAAACATGCGAGAGATGGCGGACGTCATCCGCAAGATCGAGAACGCCAAGGGACAGGACGCAACGCCGATCGATATCGCCGGGGGCCTGGGAGTCTCCATCGAGGAATATCACAAACTGGTGCAGGACGCCGCAAGCTGCCGGTTGTTCAGTTTCGACCAAATGGGGTCGAGCGAGGATGAGTCGAGCCCCGCCGACCACGCGCGCGACAGCGGGCCGGGTCCTTTGGACGATATCGAGGACGCCGGCTTTCGCGGCGCACTGAGCTCGGCCATCGACACGCTGCCGGAGCGGGAAAAACTGGTGCTCTCCCTGTACTACGATGAGGATATGAACTTGCGGGAAATTGGCGAGGTGCTCGAGGTCTCCGAATCCCGCGTCTGCCAGATTCATGGCCAGGCGCTGGTGCGCCTACGGGCACGTTTGGCGGAGTGGCTGTCGCCGAATTGATCCGATGGATATCTTAAGCATCATCGGCATCGTACTTGCGCTCATCGCGATCATCGGCGGCGCGATTCTCAAAGGCAGCAGCGCCGGCGCGCTGGTCGGCAGCGCCGCATTCGTCATCGTCGTCGTGGGTACCCTCGCCGCCAGCCTGGTGCAGACACCCATGGCCACGTTCTTACGGGCCTGGAGGATCGTTTCCTGGGTGTTCAAGCCCCCGGTGAACAATCCGGCGGCCATGATCGAGAAAATAGTCGAGTGGAGCAACATTGCCCGCAAACAGGGTTTGCTCGGCTTGGAATCCGCGGTCGAGGGTGAGAAGGACGAGTTCCTGAAAAAAGGCCTGCAGTCCTTGGTGGACGGCGGCGAACCCGATGCGATCCGCTCCAGCATGGAAATCGAACTGGATACCATGGAGCACTTCGATACGCAGGCGGCCAAGGTTTTCGAATCCATGGGTGTTTACTCGCCCACGCTCGGCATCATCGGCGCGGTGATGGGTTTGATGGCGGTCATGCAGAACCTCAACGATCCCTCGAAGCTGGGCCACGGCATCGCGGCGGCTTTCATTGCAACCATCTATGGCATCGCCTTCGCCAATCTCTTGTTCCTGCCCATGGGCAACAAACTCAAGGCCGTGATACACGGGCAGTCGCAGGTTCGGACCATGGTCATCGAGGGCCTCATCGCCATCGCGCAGGGCGAGAACCCGCGCAACATCGAATCGAAGTTGCAAGGCTATTTTCACCGCTGACCGCACGCCATGGCCCGTAAGAAAAAGCACGAAGAGCACATGAACCACGAGGCCTGGGCCATTCCCTACGGCGATCTGGTGACGCTGCTGTTCGCTCTGTTCACCGTGATGTACGCCATGTCGTCGGTGAACGAGGGAAAGTTTCGAGTCCTTTCGGACGCCATGATCGCGGCATTCAACGGTGCGCCGAAGAGCATGCGGCCGGTAAACCTCGGGGAGCCGGAGCAAGGCAAAGGCGGCGACAAGCCCTTGGTCGGGATCACGCCGACGGCGCTCATCAAGATCAAGACTGAGCAGAACAATCCCAGCCCGCCTGTCATCGTGGCGGCGCGGGAGGCGGCCGGGTCTTTGATCCGCATGGAGCGTGAGGTGCAGGATGCGATGCGCGCATTGATCGATGCCAAGCTGATCACCGTGCGGCGCGAAAGCATGTGGCTGGAAATCGAGATCAACACCGACATTTTGTTTCCGAGCGGCTCAGGCGCCTTCTCGACCGCCGCGGAACCGGTGCTCGACAAACTGGCGGAGGTGCTGAAGCCCTTCCCCAATCCGATCCGGGTCGAGGGCCACACCGATGATCGGCCGATCCACACGGCTGCGTTTCCGTCCAATTGGGAGCTGTCGGCCGCCCGCGCCGCGAGCGTCGTGCATCAATTCACCAAGCAGGGTATCGATCCTTTGAGACTCGAGATCGTCGGTTTCGGGGAATTTCATCCGCGCCAGCCGAATGACTCGAGCGAGGGCCGCAACGCCAATCGGCGCGTCGCCGTCCTGGTGCTCGAAGCGGTGTCGCCGGCCGACACCACCACGGCAAGGACCCACACCGACACCCCGGCCGCGCTGGCCCCCGGCCTCGACTTGGCGGACGCCGGCAGCGCGACCAACCGATTGCTCTACCGGGTGCCGCCAGACAACCTGGGAAAAACCGTTTTGGTGACCCCCCAAAAATCCGCAGACCCACCCAAGTCAGAATGAGCGAGGGCGCGCCATGAGCGAAGTTGACGGCGTAAGCAATTCAGGTCTCTATCCCGCGCTCCCGATCGCGGATCGGCGAAGCTCCAAGGACGACAAAGAGCGCCGGCAGCGCTCGGACCAAGGTCCTGACAAACCGGCCGTAAAATCCGCCGATACGCCCGGCACGCCTCGACCCCCCAAATCGCAGATCGATGAATACGCCTGATGCTCTACGGGAACGTTGCGGCAACCAGGCGATAGGCTCAAGATTGAGCAGCGAAGGATCCGCAAGGCGATCGTAGGTGTGTCATGAAACGTCTGTCGTTGGTGCTCTTTTAGGGATGAGAATTTGCCTGATCCTGCTTCTGGCGAGCCTTGCCGGTTGCGCCGACGAGGCTCGCAAAGCGCGCGAGGCGGACGAGCAAAGAGAGATTGCCGTTGCCGAGTTGACCGCGCGCGGCACCGCGCAGAGTCTTGCCGCCGCATCGCTGTTGGGCAGATTCAAACACGAGCGGCGATCGCAGGAGCTGATTGATCGCGCCGTGGCCATCGCGCCTGACCAGCCGGCGCTGGCCTACCTTCAATGGCGCGAATGTGCGGGGGCTCAGTGCGCGAAAGAAGCGGAAATTCGAACTCGTCTTCAGGCGGTCGCCCCTGACAATGGACTGGTGTGGTTACCCGAATTGAGCGCGGCGTGGGAACGCGCAGACGCCCCCGCGGTAACAGGTGCGGTTGCGAAGATCGGCGCGTCGCGGCACATATCGATATATTGGAATTCCCTCATCGTCATGTTGGTCGACGCGTTCGGCGAAAAATCCCCGTCTACGGGCCGCGCTGTATTCGCACAGTCTCCGACGGACCGCATGGTCGATGCGATCGGCATTCTGGCTGCCGTGAGCACACCGCCCTTGCAGGCGATCGGAAAGTCCTGCCGCTCGGATCAATTCGATCAGCCCGGCCGACGCGAGGCCTGCGAGGCCATGATGGTGCGCCTGGCGGATTCGGACAATTTTCTGCTGCAGAGTCTCGCCGTCAGCATCCAGCAGAAATGGTGGCCCGAGGGGAGCCTCGAGCGCGATCAACTGCGTACGCTGCGCCGGCAACTCGACTATGTGATGCTGGCATCCTCGCGCACCCGAGTTCTGCACGTGGACAGGGACTCGGCCCGGCGGCTCGAAGCGATGCGCAAGTCAAACGATGAACTCGATGTGATGCGAGCCATGCTGGCTTTTCATCATGAACCGCTCGAACCCCCCGCAAATTGGAGAAATCCGTACGCACCCGGTGAATGATGAATTGCCGCGTGTGCGTTACGATGAGAACAATTCAATCAGGCGGGCATCAATGAAATATTTTTTATCGGCGCTTTCAATCGCGGCGTGTGGCGTGGGTTTTGCAACTGCTGCGACGGCAGCCGCCGCATCCCAGCAAGGCCTGACACTCGAGAAAATCATGGCGGATCCGGATTGGATTGGGCCCGCGGTGAGAGATCCTTATTGGTCCGCCGACGGCCGCGCCGTGTACTACTCGCTGAAGCGCCTAGGTTCGCCCATCAGCGATCTGCATCGAATCGATCCGAGGAGCGGCCAGGATCAGGTGTTGGACGCCCCGGCGATGGCCGATACGGACGGGCCGGCGGTTTATGATCGCGCCGGCAGACATGCCGCCTTCGTCAGAAATGGCGATATCTTCGTGCGCGATCTGGCGAGCGGCCGTTTGACACAGATCACCCGGACACCGCAGAAAAAATCGGCGCCGCAGTTCTCCCTGGATGGAAGGCTCTTGAGTTTCCGCGTCGATAACGACTGGTTCGTACACGATTTCGGCAGCGGTGTGACCGCGCCGGCTGCCATCGTCAGGGCGGAGAAGGATCCGAATGCACCGCCGGCCGCGGACGATTTGCGCGACATGCAGTTGCGCACATTCTCCACCCTGAAGAGATTGCACGACGAAACCGAACTCAAGCGGCTGCACGATGAGGCCCTGCAGAAGGGCGATGCCACGCGCCCGGTGTTGCCTTTTTATCTGGGTGACGAGCTGATCATTCGCGGCGCCGAATTGTCGCCGGACGCGCGCTGGATGATTGTGATCACAGAAGCCAAGTCGCGCGTCAAGGGCAGGGAAGGCCAGCTCACCCGCTATGTAACCGAGTCGGGTTACGAAGAATTCGAGAAGGAGCGGTTGCGCGTCGGACGCAACCCGCCGGCACCGCAGTTCTTGATGCTGCTCGATCTCACCGCCCACGCAATGTACGCGCTGCCCACGGATACGCTGCCGGGGATTGATGACGACCCCTTGAAATCCGTTCGGGAGGAGAATGCCAAAGCGCGGCCGCCGGCAAGTGGTGCGCCGGCAAGTGCAGCACCGGCAAGTGCTGCGCCGCCGGCGAGCAGCGAACACAAGGCGCGCGGGGTTTGGCTGGTGAGTGATGAACCGGATGCCATCAACGGGGGCGTGCTATGGAGCGCCGACGGCGGCGCTGCCGCCATCGAGATGTTTTCGATCGACCACAAGGATCGGTGGCTGGTGAGCGTCGACTTTGCCCACCATGTGCTCGTTCCTCAACATCGGTTGACGGATGCCGCCTGGATCAATGAGTCGTTCAATGAGTTTGGCTGGCTCAACGACAATCGCACGCTCTGGTACGAGTCCGAGGAGTCCGGCTACGCGCATTTGTATACCAAGGCGCCGAATGGCGCGCCGTGGGCGCTGACCCGCGGCCAATTCGAGGTGTCGGCCCCCCAGCTGTCGGCCGACGGCCGCTGGTTTTATGTACTCAGCAATGCCACCGCGCCGTATTCGTTCGATGTCTATCGGGTGCCCAGCGCCGGCGGGACCTTGGCCAGGCTGACGCGGCTCGAAGGAGTCGAGAAGGCCGAATTGGATCGGACCGGCAAACAATTGCTTCTCACCCACTCGACCCCCTACCTGCGTTCGCAAATTGCAGTGGCCAGGGCGGACGGGACCGGGACGGTGCATGAACTGACGGACACGCGTACCGCCGAATACAAGTCGATGACGTGGATCGAACCGGAAATCGTGAAGATTCCGTCCACCCATGGCGGCGGGGTCATTTACGGCAAGCTTTACCGCGAGCCGGGCGGCAACGCGGCCAAGAAGCCCGCGGTGCTGTTCATTCACGGCGCCGGGTATTTGCAGGATGTACATCTGCATTACTCGTATTACTTCCGCGAGCAAATGTTCAACAATTTGCTGGCGCACAGGGGATATGTGGTCCTCGATCTGGACTACCGCGCTTCTGCGGGCTACGGACGCGATTGGCGCACGGCCATCTATCGGCAGATGGGTCACCCGGAATTGGAGGACCTGCTGGACGGCAAGAAATGGCTGGTCGAGCAGGCGGGCGCCGATGCGAAGCGGTTCGGGGTCTATGGCGGTTCCTACGGCGGTTTCATGACCTTGATGGCGTTGTTCCGCGCGCCGGGAGAGTTTGCCGCCGGGGCCGCGCTGCGTCCCGTCACGGATTGGATGCAGTACGACCACGACTATACGTCGGGGATTTTGAACGAGCCGCAGGTGGACCCGATCGCCTACGCGCGCTCATCCCCGATCGAATTTGCGGCCGGCTTGAGCGACGCGCTGCTCATTTGCCACGGCGTGATCGACGACAATGTGTTGTTCGAGGATTCGATGCGTCTCTATGAACGGCTGATCGAACTGCACAAGGACAATTTCAGCATCTCGCCGTACCCGTTGGATCGCCATGGATTTACCAATGCCGATTCCTGGCTCGACGAGTACAAACGCATCAGTGCTTTGTTCGACGCGCATTTGAAATAGGGCCGGCGTCGCGCGAACCGCGGCTGGCTATTTTATATCGCGGTATAAAATAGCCTCGTCCATTTTATAGCGGACTATATGTGGCCAGGCGGTACCTGCGTCCCTGGCTTCACCTCACCGGCCCGAAATTTCCGCGGCAGCGCCTTTTAAGATATCGGCAATGCGCTGTTGTTCATCGCGCGAGCTGTTCCGTTTGTCGGCCAATGCTGATCTTAGGTCCTGCAGAGCCCGCCTCAACTCTTTCGAGCCGTGCCGCTCGTGTTCAGCGCCGGCCCCTGAGCCGACGTCTTCGGCGGCCTCCTCGGTATTGAAGGCACGACGCATGCGTTCCATGCGCTCGCCGACCCGGCCGAATTGGGCAATCATCGCGTCAGCGGCGGCGATGTTCTTCTGCAAATGTTCCTTCCCGGACTCAGTGATGCTGTACAACTTGCGCGCGCCGTCCGCCGCCACCGTCGCAGACCCTAGTTCCTCGAGGTAGGTCAGGGCGGGATAGACCATGCCCGGACTCGGCACGTAGAAGCCCTTCGAGCGCTCTTCGAGTTCCTTGATGATCTCGTAGCCGTAGCGCGACTTTTCGTCGAGCAGCTTCAAGATCAGAAGTTGCAAATCCCCTGAGGCGAGTTTCCGGCCCATGCCGAATCCGCGGCCGCCCATGCCGCCTTCCATAAAGTCCCGTCCGAAATGGCCGCCGTGATGACCCCGGTGGCGCCCGATGAAATGATAAAACTGATGTGACATTGTATCTCTCGATATGTTTTAAGACATATCTTAAGATACATATATCTTACGATAGAGTCAAGAGAACCAATGCATGGAGGAATCATGGTTGCCCTTAGGGAGATTCATCTTGAGATGACATTGACACCTGAGGAAGCGCACCGCAAAATACGCGGCTCATTTTAAGGAGGGGTACCCAAGCGGCCAACGGGGGCAGACTGTAAATCTGCTGGCTTATGCCTTCGTAGGTTCGAATCCTACCCCCTCCACCAGTGAAGGATGTGGGGTTGTGCCATTGGCTTCTACGGAGTGCGGGTGTAGTTCAATGGTAGAACGTCAGCCTTCCAAGCTGATCACGTGGGTTCGATTCCCATCACCCGCTCCAAATGGATGCGGCCCACGTAGCTCAGTTGGTAGAGCACGTCCTTGGTAAGGACGAGGTCAACGGTTCGATCCCGTTCGTGGGCTCCAGAGTTTTTCTAATATTTGAGAGGTACTTGCCGTGTCGAAGGGGAAGTTTGAGCGAACGAAGCCGCACGTGAACGTGGGGACGATTGGGCATGTTGATCATGGCAAGACGACCTTGACGGCGGCGCTGACGAAGGTGATGGCGGAGAA